>Ga0160454_100042_pt1 | contig 216695 bp, 166 predicted proteins | sample HID1971M_E6MG_FD_108218 | JGI IMG/M metagenome (GOLD analysis project Ga0160454, IMG submission 108218) | Enriched millipede-associated microbial communities from UW Madison campus, WI, USA - HID1971M_E6 MG | ecosystem: Host-associated > Arthropoda: Insects > Digestive system > Unclassified ...
CCTTTGATTTGTATCCTCAGTTTTCACGTATAAGCGGACTTTCAAAAGCTACGATTGGATGCATACGGAAAATTTTCATTCCAGGGGGTGGCAACGCTCTTTGTTGTCATGGATGTTTTTCGAACAAACGCCCGCTACTTGAGCCAGATCCGAGCAGCTTTGTACGATTTTCCGACTAACTTCCCCACGCAAACTTTTGTGTGCAAATAAATCCGCCGTAAAAGTTAAATTTTCAATCAATTGGAAACGTTGTGGGTCAATCCTGATGCCCTCTCTTCTGTTAAATAGTATAATGGACTCAACCTGAGAGGTGAACGAACGGTGACGCACAAGATTTTGTTGATTGAAGACGATGCCTCCATCGTAGAGATGTTGGAGGGACACTTGAAGAAGGCAGGCTATATCGTCCAGTCGGCCGATAACGGCGAAGCCGGTCTTGAATTATTCAATAGGGATAGCTTCGATTTGCTGGTAGTGGATATTATGATGCCTAAGCTGGACGGAATCGAGGTCATCAAGAGGGTGCGGGAGACCAGCTCGGTCCCGATTCTGATCATGTCGGCGAATGACAACGATGTCGATAAAGCGATAGGTCTTGGTTTTGGAGCGGACGATTACATTGCCAAGCCCTTCTCGCTTGTCGAAATTACGGCCCGGATTAAAGCTGCGATTCGTAGAGCCACGATATATGCCCAGCGCGAGCCCGATAAGAAAGCAAATCCCGGAACCCAAATGCAGTTCGGCAATATCGTGGTCGATTTGGACAACTACAGGGTCCTCAAGGGCAACGAAGAGTGCAAATTAACCGCCAAGGAAGCGGAGATTTTAAGGCTATTCCTCAAAAACCCGAATCGGGTATTCACGAAAGCGCAAATTTACAGCTTGATCTGGAACGACGACTATATGGGCGATGAGAACGTCATTAATGTGCAGATCCGTCGATTGCGGGAGAAAGTGGAGGAGGAGCCGTCCTCGCCGAAATACTTAAAGACTCTATGGGGCATTGGCTACAAGTGGGAAGGCAACGCGTGATGGCTTATGTGCTGACGTGCCTTATTATTCTCTTAGCAGGCGCTTTAATCCGAGAGCGGAGAAAGAACGCAAGGCGGAGCGCCCAGCTTAGACGGGTTCATGCCAAGCTGGACATAATTCTAGCGCAAAATACGAGTGAAAAGATGCTGCTGTTTACGGAGGATGTCGAGCTGAGGCTGCTCCTGGTACATATTAATCGAGTACTGGAGCACAACCAGCGAATCCGGGCAGAGCGGTCGGGAACGGAGAAATCCATACGGCGGATGCTGTCCAACGCCTCCCACGACTTGAGAACCCCGCTAACCGTCGTTCTCGGCTATATTGAAACGCTTAATTTAGATCCCGACATGAAGGCGGAGGATCGCGCCGAAATGCTTATTAAGGTTCAGCGCAAGACGAACGAGGCTATGGACTTGATTCGGCAATTTTTTGATCTCGCCAAGCTGGAATCGGAGGATCAACCGTTGCCGCTGACCCGTGTACATCTCAATGAGGTTTGTCGCCGAAACATATTGGATTTTTACGAGGTGTTAACAAACGCAGGCTTTGCAGTCGATATTGAAATTCCCGAAGAGCCGATTTATGCTTATGCGAACGAGGAAGCAATTAACCGGATCCTGCACAATCTGATTTCCAATGCGATCCGCTACGGCAAGGACGGGAACATTGTTGGATTGACCTTGCGGCAGGAGCCGGATGCAATCTGCATGGATGTATGGGATCGAGGCAAAGGAATCGGTGAAATGCATCAGAGCCGGGTATTCGAACGCTTATACACGTTGGAGGATTCCCGGAGTAGATCGTTTCAAGGCAGCGGGCTAGGTTTAACGATTTCGAAGAGATTGGCGCAAAGCCAAGGCGGGGATATTCGGTTATACAGCAAGCCCTATGAGAAAACCATCTTCACGGTTCGACTGAGGCCGTTCCGATATTAATCGCCATGAAGCGGAGAAGCTTATGAGATGCAGGAGGAGCTGCGTTTTGTAGGCTTTTTTCAATGCTCCATTTAAGAAATAAGTAAGAATCGAGAAATAGATAAGACGGGATTGGCTTTTATAATGGGATTATAAGACATGATGAACGAAGGAGTAATCGGTATGGACTATGTAGTGAGAACGATTGGATTAACCAAGGTGTTTCAAGGCAAAGAGGTAGTCACCGACGTTAATATGAATATCAAGCAAGGGGAAATCTACGGATTTTTGGGTCCGAACGGGGCAGGCAAGACGACGATTATGAAAATGCTCACGAATTTAGTGAAGCCAACCAGCGGAGAGATTGAAATTTTTGGCGAAAAGCTGACAAAGCAATCTTATCATCTGTTAGGCCGAATGGGGTCGATTATCGAATATCCGGTTTTTTACGACCGATTGCAGGCGCGGGAAAACTTGGAGCTGCACTGTGAATATATGGGGTATTACAACAAAAAGAAAATCGACGACGTGCTTGAGCTGGTCAAATTGACGAACATCGACAAGAAACCGGTTAAAGATTTTTCACTGGGAATGAAGCAGCGGCTCGGCATCGCTAGAGCCATTCTCACGAAGCCCGAGCTGTTGATTCTTGATGAGCCGATTAACGGATTGGACCCGGTAGGGATCAGGGAAATGCGGGATGTATTCAAAATGTTGTCCAGCGAATACGGGATGACGTTGCTAGTGTCCAGTCACATTCTGGGCGAGATGGAGCAGATGGTAGACACGATCGGGGTAATCAATCACGGAAGGCTGTTGGAGGAGGTCTCCATGCAAATGGTGAGGGACCGAAACACAGAGTATGTGGAGCTTGTCGTCAGCGACAGCAAGAAGGCGGCATTCATTCTTTCCAACGAATTGGATCTGGCAAATTTTAAAGTCATCGATGAGCATTTGCTGCGCATATACAATCTCCAAAAATCGCAGAACGAGATTACCAAAGCTTTGATTATCAATGGTTGCATGATCGAGTCGATCACCAAAAAGAACAGTTCGCTTGAGGACTATTTTATTTCATTACTGAACGGAGGCAGCCTCCATGCTTAATTTGATGAAGTTGGAAATGAGAAAGTACAGATTCAGAGGGAACATTATCGGCGGGTTTATCGCCATCGTCATCATTACGGCTTTTATGATTCTCATGAGTATAGATTCGGCCGATCAGGCTGTTGGCAATTACGAAGAAGCTTTTAAGGTTGCCGATATACTGGCATCGGTTACGTTTACCATCTTTGGGGCCGTGCTGTTATCCAAGCTGATCATAGACGAATTTAAGAGCAAGTCGATTACGGTGCTGTTCATGTATCCGATTCAACGCCGAAAACTGCTCGTTGCCAAGCTTGCGATCGTCGTTCTGTTCACATTCGCGTTCGGCGTGATGACTAGAGTGCTGACCGTCTCGGGATTCTACCTGTTTAATCATTTTGCTCAATTCATTCCGAACGATTTAAGCCAGATTTCATGGATGGAGCAAAGTATCAAAATATTGATCAATTCCGTCATGACCAGTTTCATCGCGCTTATCCCGCTCTTCTTCGGAATGCGCAAGCATTCGACCGTAACCACGATCGTATCGGCGATTTTTATCGGTGCGCTGCTCAATTCCAATGCCGGGAGCGATTTTACGCTGAGTTCGATTGTGTTCGTTCCCCTTCTGTTAGCGGCACTCGGAATAGCGATCGCCTACCTCTCGATACGGAACATAGACGACAAGGATATTGTCTAGAGCAAAGAGGGTTCTCCATAACATGACAGTCTTAGTGTCAAAGGCCATTCAGCAAATTTGGATGGCGTGGGAAGGATTCATGGACCAGGTTACCAAGATACGAAGCAAATGCGTCAAAGATTATGGCATTTGCAAACTGGTACTCCGACGATATCGCGGTAAAAGTCTTATATGTCAGGATGGGCAGCAAATCCATGCCGGCGATTGGATCGGCGAACTGCATCTGGATAATCGGCAAGTGCTGCAACTTTCCAGAGAAGTTGGCGCCGATCGGGCAGGGCTGCTCACCGCCAGAAAACTGCGCAAATCTATGAAGTTGATTAGCGAAGCGTTACAGAACGATCCCGAGCTCTCCCAGGTTAAGGCTCTCACCGGAATCACTTTGCTCCACCGCGGCATTATTCACGGACTGGGCTTTGAAGTGCACCCGCTGGAATCCAAGGGCACCCGATGGATTGTGACTCGCTATTTGCGGTTATTGCGAAGAGCGCTCCATCCGGATGGATTTCTTTCTGCCGATAGCAATGAGCAAAAGCTGGTTCCCAGAATGCTATTGCTTAGCCGAGGCGTTCTTGTGGCGAAATATCATTTTTCATAAAATTAATCAACTCTTAGGGGACAGAGTCCTCGTATTTGTCGATATACAACGTCCCATCCAGTTGGAGTTCTGCGTAAAATACCTGTTCCAAAGAGTGAATGTTGGCTTTCTTTAATTGTTGGTTAAGCCAAATGACAGAGACATCTATTTTTTCAAGATTTTTTTCTACGATTTTACCATCAACGATAAGTTCAGTCGGAATTCTGTGAATGGGCGTAACGGGTGCCTTTATATCCTTTTTTGTTGCAGGCAACAGTTCTTCTTTTATTAGCACGCTGAGTTGACCGTCAGGTTCCAGAATTGCAAATTCGACTTCTTCTGGCGAGAACACATCCTTGTTTCGAAGAAGCATGCTTAGATCATCAATATTGAGGTGTTGCTTCGCCAAGGCCTTTTCCAGAATCTCTCCTTGCTTGATGAGGATTGTAGGCTGTCCGTCGAGAATCTCACGCGCTTTGACGGAGCGCAATCCGATCAATGCGAGGACGAAGGCCATGAGCGACCATAAGACCAAGCTGGATATTCCCTGCAGTAGAGTGATGTGTTTGTTGACGATAATCTCGGCAGTGGTGGAGCCGAAGGTGATCCCTGTAACATAATTAAAAAATGTGAGATGTCCGACTTGTTTTTTACCGAGCAGTCGCGTCAAAACGAGTAGAACAACAAAGGACGTTGCCGTACGAAATAGAATTTCTCCATACGTCATGTGCAGGGCTCCTTGCCTAACAGATATTCTTAAATTGGTCCTCCTTTCCATTTTCTATACTTGAAAAAGGAACATTCCGTGATCTGTAGGCCAAGAAAGTGCCTTGGCGGAGCCGGGACCTCCTTAATGCTCAAAAAATCTAAATTGTAAATATAAGAACAGTGGGCTGTCCCATAAGTAGAAACGTACAAGATTATCGATAAAAGAGAAGGGCATCTATCTCCTGGAGATTGCCTCATACGGTCCTGAAATGACCCTGTCACGGGTCTACCTATTCAAGATTTCAGGATCGTATAGCATCGGAAGGAGATAGATGCCCATTCCCCTGCATCCATCGATAATCTTTCGGTACGGTTCCGTTAGCTTATGAGACTGCCCCTTCAGTTTCTAAGAAATGCAGTATCCGATCTGCTTGGCTGACAATGAGGTGGCCCGTACCCGGCAGAAGTTCGATTTTAGCTTGTTGTGCGAATTGTTTAAGTCGATTAGTACTCTTGTCAGCAGGTATTAGCTGATCAGAATCGCCGAACAGCATGAATATCGGCATAGTTAATTGACGAAGCGACTGATTACTAAACAGGGGCATTTTTGCCGTTCGTGGTTTGAAATATTTGAATATAAGTGATGCGAACCGAAGGTCTTCACCTAATTCGGATGAGGGTGATGAAGAAGTATTACCGCCGCCCACTAATTTAAGTGTTTGTAGCTGCCCCCATTTGCCAAGAAGGGAGAAAAAGATTGCTTTCCATAGGAAACTGGCTTTTTCATGTGCAAGCCCTCCGGGACAAAGCAACACCAAGTTATCAACCTTATCGGGATAAACGGTAGCGAAGCTCAATGCCATCCAGCCGCCTAATGACATAGCTACTATGGAACAGGAGCTTAATTTAAGTGCATTTATGATTTCATTCAACCAGAGAGCATATGCATCACTTTCGTAACCTGGTCGGCTTGCTGCTGATAATCCTGCTTCTCCAATAATGTCGATTGCATAAACATTGTGAGTTTTAGAAAAGACAGCTACATCGCCGTACCAGGTGAAAGAATTCGATACGCTTCCATGCAGGAGGATCAGAGGGGGGCTATCCTTTGATCCTGATTCGATGATAAAAGTCGGTCCAAATTTTGTATCAACTTCGTATTGGTGATTTTCCACCGGCCAGCTGGCAAGAATTTGTCGGTACTGTCCCAAAACCTCTTGTTTGCCTGCCTCCGACTTATATATATTTTCCATAATTTCTCGCCTTTCTTTCTACTTGAGGAGCCACTTTTCAGCTTCTTCATTACTTTCATACAATCTGAAATGGTTGCCCGTGTTCATTTCCATAGCCATTTCTTTAAATCTGCCTTTTCCGATTGCCTCCTGTGGGACAATAGCAGCAGTTTGTACGCCGTAGTTTATAAATTTTTGAATCATATTACCGGCCACCTTGGTTTTAAGTTTAAAGAAGTCTTCTGACAAGGCTGAGTAGTGTATCATAATCGCAGTTATATCGTGCTCCCAGCATAGAGAGATGAGATCAAGCGCTTGAGTTTCTGTACTTAAAGGTTCAGGAGAAGAGATCACTTCAATATACTTTTTGCCCTCTACTTCTCTTATTTGATAGTTCATTTTTTCCTTCTCCTCCATATTTTCATTTTCAAACAACCTCTGACGGGTTTCCCGGATCCAATTCAATTCATTGTTATAGGTTGAAATCATGTTTTCCGAAATCGTCTCCCATATTAAGCTTTCCCTTGGACTTCGATTAGGCGTATGCAGAGCGCGTCTGTATTTCTCCTTCTGCATAATCAATTGAAGTTTGACTTCATTTTCATACTTGGCGAGCATTTCACTTAATTCTTGGTTACTTAACAGATCCGACCATGCAAGCTGTACCAAAAACGTTTTCTTGATCTCGGGAGCTTCCGGTGATGACACCAGCCAATTTCTGAGTTCGGTAAGCCCTTCTTCTGTTAAGGTATATACTTTTTTGGAAGGGGAATTATCCTGATGGATCACCTCACTGGTGACAAAATCATCATTCTCCAGACTCAATAAAGCTTTGTAAATTTGATTGTTATTTCCGGACCAATACATGAAGGTAGAATCTTCAAAGATCTTTTTGAGTTCATAGCCTGTGGAGGACTTCCAGCTCAGTATGCCTAAGATGGCTAATTGGATGGACATAAAATGCACCTCGTTATAATTAACATAGGTTAACAGTAACATATGATAATATATAAGTAAACGAGAAAGTCAGTGCTACGTCCCGAATTAATTCTTAAATTTAGGGAAGAAATAGGTGGATGCTGGACAAACGATCATTATAATGAAAATAACGCACGATGATTATTATGAGAGTGGAATTTTGCCTATCGGCCCAACCCGCTGTTTGATGGTCATAACCAAAATGCATGCAATAAACAGGAGGACGACAAGATGATAAAAGGTTTTGGCGGAATATTCTGGAGGACTAAGAATCTTGAGGCTGTGAAGAAATGGTACAGTGAGGTATTGAAGTTGGAATCTGAAGATTGGAATGGGGCTTTAGTGAAGCCCCAACCAGGAAATGAGACAATCTTTTCTTTTTTTGCTGAGGATGATAGTTATTTTCCAACAGAACAACAAGTAATGTTAAATTTCCAAGTCGATAATCTAGACGAGACTATTCAGCATCTTGAGCATAGGGGGGTATCTCTGGCAAAGAAAAAAGAGACTAGTGAATATGGGAAATTTATTTGGATTAAAGATCCTGACGGTCGACTAGTCGAGCTTTGGGAGAAAGGATGAGTTGCTACTATCCTAAATGCTCCAAGTCCGGCTGCAGCTTGTTCCGCAGAACATACAGCATGATAGCCCCCACCAGGAACGCGACGGCATCCGCAATGACAAGCGACCAGACGACCCCATGGAAACCATTCATTCGATTGGCGATGTAGAGTACAGGAATCAGAGTAATCCCCTGAATAACCGACATAATAAAGGCAGCGGTCCCTTGCGCTGTCGCCTGGAAAATTCCCGTAAACAACGTGGTCATTCCCGTAATAAACAAGGATAAGAACGTGACATGCAGAATGTAGCTGCCCATTTCAATTAGCTGTGGATCGTTCGTAAATAAGCCAATTAAGTGGTCGGAGATCAGGTAGACGATGAGGCCGAATGCGACCGCTAACGCCAGGATGGTTTTGATCGTGAATCCAATCGTTTGTTTCATGCGCAACTTATTCGCTGTAAAAGAGAAGGCAATCAACGGCACGACTCCTTCGCATAAGCCCATCAGAATAAACTCGGGAAATTGCAGTAAGCGCGACGAAATTCCGTAAGCCGCCACAGCCTGATCTCCATAATCGACAAGGAAATGATTCAAGATCAGCGACATGGCCCCCAGGAAGATGCTCATCACAAAGACGGGAACCCCGATTTTGGACACATTGCTCAGAATTTCCTTGTTTGCCTTGAACCATTTTACCGAGACGGTTAAAAATTGGCTCTTATACCTCATATGGAAAGCGTAAAATACGCTCGCCGCCAAGTTGGCAATAACGGTAGCGGACGCAACGCCGATCACGCCCCAGTGGAAAACAAAGATGACTAGCGCATCGAGAATAATATTCACGATAACACTGAGAATCATACCGGTCATGGACGTAATGGCCGCACCCTCAGAGCGTACGATATTTTCCAGCGTGAAAAATAAGACGACGAATGGCGAACCGATCAGCATAACCGTGACATAGTCCTTCGTGAATCCGAAGGAATCGGGCGTTGCACCAAGACCATGAACGATGGAGTCGAGCAGTGGAAGGCCGATGGCGATTACGATCAGACCGAGTACTAGACTGCTGTAAAAAGCGAACGAAGACACATGCTTCACATCGTCATATTTCTTCTCGCCCAGCAAGCGGGAGATGAATGTGCCGCTGCCTATGCCAATCAGGTTGCCTAGCGCCATAATGGCCGCGAATAACGGCAAGGTCAGGGCGAGCGCGGTTAACATGGCCGTGTTGCCCAGCGTACCGAGGAAATAAGCGTTCAAGATGGAATAGATGACACTCATCGACGTGCCCAGCATCATCGGGACAGCGAAATGAGCTACGGCTTTGGCGACCGGTGCTTTTTCAAAGTAATGGAGGTTTTGTGCATCCATGTGGATCACTTCTTTCTTCGTTTTGTCTGTCTAACAGTGTTAGATTGAACCTTACAGTGTTAGATGGTATCATGAACTTAAGAGTCTGTAAAGAAGAAACTTACACTGTTAGATAAAAGGGCGGATATTCGATGAAAAAACAGCAGCCGCAAATTTCCGAAGATAAGATTTTGGAAGCCTCGTGGGAGCTTCTTGGGGCGGAGGGCATCGAGAAATTCAGCTTGAGGCGGTTGGCCGATCGGCTGGGGATTCAAGCGCCTTCTCTGTACTGGTACTTCAAGAGCAAGCAAGACCTCTACCAGCGTCTGGCCAACCAAGTATCGAAAATCATTCTGGAGGAGTTTCATTCCGAGGGAGACTGGAAGGAGCAGTTGACGGGGCTGGCGGTAACGGTGCGGAGTGTGCTCAGCCGGTATCCTTGCTCCACGCAGCTCATGATGATGACGCTGCCTCACGAACCGGACATCATCCGCTTCACCAACCGCATGCTGCTTTGCGTGGAAGACACGCCACTGGAGCAAGCGCAGAAAATGCAAGTAGCGACTACGCTTATGAACTACGTATTCTACTTCGTTCTGGACGATTATCAGCATGAGCGCAATGTCTCTGCTATTCTTAAAGACCAGAAAGAGCTTCCAGGCGAGGATATGATCCGCCTTCTGGATTCCATGAGCGAGAAGGATGCGGGATTGTTTCGGAGGATGTTCACGAACGGGCTGTTTGAGCTGATGGGGACAGATTCGGCGTTCGAATTCGGCCTAAGACTGATTTTACTGGGAATCGAGCAGGTGATTAAGGAGGAGATTCATAAATGATGGAGATATTTGATGTGCGCAGCAGACCGGAGATTGTTGAAGAAGCGATTCAATATTTCTGGACGCAGTGGGGATCCGAGTCCAACTACAACTTTTACAAAGACTGCATTAAACAATCTTGTCATACGGATAGTGACGTTCCTAGATTTTATTTAGCGCTTGAAAATAACAAGATAATAGGATCGTACGCTATTTTAAGAAGCGATCTAAATAGCAGACAAGATTTGTGCCCATGGTTCGCATGTCTGTATGTAGATCCCGAAGCCAGAGGAAGAAAAATCGGGGAACTTCTACAAACGCATGCCATTAAAGAATGTAAAGTAAAAGGCTATTCTTCGGTGTATCTTTGCACAGACTTAACGGGATATTATGAAAGAACACAATGGAAATACATAGGTAAGGGATATTCGTTGAATGATGATGAAACAAGGATTTACGAGTATCGAATTGATGAGTGAGAGTTACCGATGCCGATCCCTTCCCATTTCTCGTATAAACTTTCCCTTTTCATCGTATACCATAATACTTAATCCCTTGACGGCCCCCTTAGTCTCCATAAGCAACTTAAATGCCTCATCTCGGGATAGCGGTACATTGACGCGTTTCCCGTTATAGGCGAGATAATATTTCAGCATCTCTCTCCAAAAATAAAAGGAGCCGGAAAGATTCCCGCGCTCCCTTGGCTGATATATTACATTAATTACTACTATTCGACTCTTTCTCTGATTTTCCTCCATTATCGGACTGGAGCTACGGCTATTCTTGTATACTCGTGGGTTTCGGAGAAAGTATGCTTGATCCCAAAAGCATGAAGGAGAGAAAGCCTTGAAAGAAAAAGAAATCATTAATCGGACGCAGATGCCTGTTACTGTGAGCAGTATGATGCGAGATATGCAGGTTCTAGGAATTCGGGAGGAAGACAACATTCTTGTCCATTCCTCGCTGTCTAGCCTGGGGTGGGTTTGCGGAGGTGCGCAGGCTGTTGTGCAAGCCTTGGTGAAATCTGTAGGGGATGGCGGCACCTTGACCATGCCCGCACAGAGCGGGGATTGGAGTGATCCCGACGAATGGGAGAATCCCCCTGTTCCACAGGAATGGATTAATATGATTTATAATGAAATGCCCGCTTTCGATCCCTTGATTACTCCGACAAGAGGAATGGGACGCATCGCGGAGTTATTCAGAACCTATCCGGGGACCTTAAGATCGCAGCATCCCCAGGTTTCCTTTTGCTCGAATGGGAAATACGCGGAGTATGTGACATCTGACCATCCGTTAACCCCGCAATTTGGTGAAGATTCTCCGCTCGGCAAGCTGTATAGTATCGGTGCAAAGGTGCTATTGCTCGGTGTAGGATTCGACTCGTGCACGAGCTTTCATCTTGCAGAAGCCAGACTTGAATCTATGCCGATAAAGCGGATGGGAACAGCCATGCTAAAAGACGGGAAACGGGTATGGGAATGGTTTACGGACTTTGCGTACGATGCTGACGATTTTTCACGGATTGGGGAACGTTTCGAAGCAGGTGGCCATGTTCAACATGGTAAAATTGGAAATGCGGCATGCAGCTTATTCGATCTGAAGGAAGCGGTTGATTTTGCCGAAAAATATTTACAGAAACATCGAGTGAATAACTAGGAGGCTATCCTGTGGGAAGATCATTTGCCAATTTGCATATTAAGTCGAATAACCTGGAGAAGACGATCGAAGCGTTAAGAGAGCTAAGCAAAGGGCATGGGGATGTATTAGGTATCAAAGAGGCTCATGAGCCCCCAGTTGTCATGTACATAAGCAAAAGCAACGAGAACTGGATCAGCGTGCTCCACGATTATTTTGTATGGGGTACGGTGAAGAAGGTGGGCAAAAGGTTGTCCCAACTAATCGAGGAGCCGGTCATGACCGCCGGATATATGAATGAGGAAATTTTCGAGCTATCGGTTTTCGCGGATGGAGCCATTCAAGCCGAGAAAATCTTTTGCGAACAGTGGGCGAGAGAAGATTATGGACTCACAGAAGAACGTCTTAACGATGACTACTTGCGTGAAGCTTTGGATATCCGGAATGAGGATTTTGCCGATCTCATAAAGATTACGACCCCGTGGCAAGCCGTAGATAAGCTGTCGGAGCTTGTAAAAATGACATTATGGTGCGATGCGGAGTGGATTCCGTACGAGGATGATCTCAGACAGCGATTCGAGAAATACGAGTTTTGAAAGAAACCCAAAGAGCAGCGAGGCGATCCCTCCTGCTCTTTATTCGAATACGCACTCCTGAGGCGGAACGCTGACAAACGCTTGAATGCTTGGTTGCCGCATGGTCCTCCCCTCGTGCCGGCGCCATTCTGTGAACCGGACCTTTACGGTTAATATAGGCTGGCACCAGTATGCGCCGCGCATGTCGGGATGCCGATTGGCAAAGGGGCATTCTGCTGTGGCAATCCCCTGCAGCGTAGCCGTGAGCGTCCGCCAATCCTCAGCCGTGAGTTTTCCGGTCCCGACTTTGCCGATAAACCCCAGTTTTCCTTCATGATACAGGCCGGCCAATATTGCGTTAACGACGCCATCGCGCAAAGTAAATCCTCCGATCACCACAACGGCATCCCCGTAATTTTTGACTTTAACCCATCGCCCGTCTTTTCGCCCAATTTCGTAGGTACTGTTTGTATCTTTGCAGACGATGCCTTCCATGCCATTTTGTTCGACGACACGGAACAAGGACTCCCCGTCAGGATGAGAGGCAACCAGTTGCACGGTGGGAGTCGGAATAACGAATTCCTGCAGTAGCTCCAGACGATCGGAGAGAGAGCGGTTATTAAGCCATTGCCCGTTTAAATAAACGATATCGAAGACCATGTAAGTGATCGAAACGTCTTTTTGCGCGATGGATACGTTCTCTGACCGGCGAATTCCGTCTCGGCGCATGACTTCGTGAAACGATGGTTTTCCATCGGCCGCCAAGGCGATAACTTCACCGTCCAGGATGAAGGAGGATGCCCTGCAATAGTCGCGATTAATCAACTCGGGAAACTGCATCGTCCGTTCGTTTAATTTTCGGTTGTACAGCTGGAATTCACTGCCGTCGCAATAAGCGAGAATGCGGACGCCATCCCACTTGACCTGGTAAATCCACTTTTCGCCTATCGGGATAACGTCTGTGCGTAGCGGTTCGAAAGGGATGATTGGTTTCATACCGGTAGGATGCCCAACATTGGAGGAAAAATGGAGTAACGTTAAGGGGGAGCATTCTCATGCATTGAGCCTTTCCCATAACCGTGATAATGTTGTAGGCATAATTGTATAAGAAGGAGCCGTGGGCTTATGGAACGGATTTTGGCGCCAATTAATACTTATTCCAAGCTCGTGTTGGCGTTTCTGTTCGTCGTCGTGCCGTTTTTCGTGCTTAGCCTAAAAATCAACGAATTCGGCTCCAACAACGTGAACCGGGAAATTACGCTGTCGATGCAATCCAAAATCCGCTTCTACAACGAGCTGATGGGGGACGACTTCGGCAGAATCATCAACTGGATGAAAGCATTCTCCAGCCATGACGAGCTAGACTTGCTGAGCAACCAAGCCGAAATTCTCAGCGCGAACGAAAAGCGCGAGACGATTCTGAAAGTGCAGAAAGAGCTTGAGATCCTGCAAAGCACAAGCCAATTCGTTAAAAATGTAAGCGTACACATCCCCTCTCTCGGACGTACCATCTCCTCTATAAACTTATTCGGCGACATTCCCGAGGAAGAATTTCATGTACTGAACACGCCGACCAACTTGTTCGAGGCGCCTTTCGTCTACTGGAACGGCCGATTGTTCATCAGCCTGTCCTTTCCGATTATGGTCAATAATACATCGCCGGATTTCGTGCTTGGCGTTGAAATTTCGATCGACAAGTTGACGGGCATGTTCGACCAATTTGCGATCAACCCTCACGGAGGTACTCTGCTGGTCGATAACAAGCGGCAGTGGACGATCGCCAACAAGCCGAACACCGCCTTGCTGGAGCCGATGATCCGGGACATCGTGGAGAAAGAAGGCGAGACGCACGGCATTCGGCAGATGAAGTGGAACGGCCAGTCGTATATGGTCTCTTTTGCGGTATCTCAAGCTCTCGGCACGACATTGGTCACGTACGAACCGGAAGAAGAAGTGTTCGGCTCCGTTCACCGGTTTCGCGAATGGTTGTGGGTGCTCATCGGCCTGGCGGTTATCGTCATAGCGCTCGTATCGTTTTTTCTTTACCGGGTCATCCACAAGCCGATGAACCAGCTCGTCCGGGCGTTTCGCCGCGTAGAGCGCGGCGATATGAACATCTCGGTGACTTACAACCATCATGATGAATTTAACTACCTGTTTGCCCAATTCAACAATATGGTCAGACGGCTGCAGGAAATGATCGTCGAAGTGTACGAACAGAAATACCGGGCACAGCATGCCGAGATCAAACAGCTTCAGTCGCAAATCAACCCGCACTTTTTTTACAACAGCCTGTTCATTCTGTACAGGCTCTCGAAAAAGACGGGCGACGAGGTGCTTATCCGCTTCTCCAAATACTTGGGCGATTATTTCGAATTCGTCACCCGCAACACTCGGACCGAAGTCAGTCTGCGAGAAGAAGTTCAGCATGCCCTCAACTATGTAGAAATTCAGTCAATCCGTTTCGCGCACCAAATCAAAGTCGATTTCGACGAACTTCCGATAGATTTTCAGGCGATTCAAATACCGCGGATCGTTCTGCAGCCGATTATCGAGAATGCATACAAGTACGCGCTCGAAGAAAAAGAAGACGAAGGCCGCCTGGCCGTTCGTTTCGATGCGGAGCCCGACGGACTGATGATTTCGGTTGAAGACAACGGCGAAGCTATGAACGAGACAAGAGCGCAGGAACTGAATAATAGACTGCTTAATTCGCCGGATCCAATGGAGGAAACTTCCGGTATGATCAACGTTCATCGCCGGCTGAAATACCGATACGGGGAAAAGTACGGCTTGTCGCTGTCGGTCGGTGAGCTTGGAGGGTTAAAGGTATCGATTCGAATTCCAAGGGGGGACGACCATGTATCGGATTCTCATCGTGGACAATGAGCCGATCATTGTGGATGGTCTGTATCACTTGTTTCTGGAGGTCGGGCATCTGGAGTTAGATGTACACCGCGTATATTCTTCGGCGCAAGCGTTGAAATTGCTGGAGAAGCATAAGATCGATATCGCCTTCCTCGATATCCACATGCCAGGGATGAACGGATTGGATTTGCAAAAAAAGATGCAGGAACGCTGGCGCAAATGCAAAGTAATATTTCTGACCGGATTCAACGACTTCTCGTACGCGCAATCCGCGCTCAGGCATGGCGTAGTCGACTTCGTGCTGAAAACGGAAGGCGACGAGAAGATATTGGAGTCGCTGGACAAAGCCGTCGAACAGCTCGTTCACGAGTCGACCGATCGGCGGCAAATCGAGCAGGCTAAGCGAATGACGGAACAAGCGAGGCCTATGCTGCAAAAAGAATTCGTGCTCGATTTACTATATGGGGAAAGGATATTCAGCGAATCGCTTGAATTGCGCTTTCTAGAGTTGGACTTTCCGCTGTCGCTCCGCCATCCCGTCAATCTGACTCTCGGGAGAGTGGACGAATGGCCGGAAGACATGAGCGGCTCCGACAAAACGCTGCTGCTGTATTCGATTCAGAACATCGCGCAGGAGCATCTGCATGAGATGCGCTTGTTTTACTTGGCATACAGCCACACGCACTTCATTTGGCTGATGCAGCCTAAGGCGGTTTTGGATGGGGAAGAACCGAATACGGAGGCCTGGCGTTCCGCGATCGCGATGGTAAGCGGCATGTTGGATTCGATTCAAGCGACGTGTAAGGAGCTGTTGAAGCTTCCGATTTCGTTGGCAACGCTTGGCACGACGACCGTGTGGAATTCGGTCGCGTATGACTTCAGCGTCTTGCGGCAGGAGATGGGAAGCGGACTCGGCCTCGGGCAGGAAGTCATTTTGTCGGAGGCGGCGTTCCATCCGGGAGCGGAAGCGGAGCCGAGCCAGTCGGATGCCAGAATTTACGGAAAAAACATGCGTCTGCTGGAGTCTTATTTGGAGTCGGGCAACGCCGCGGAATTCGCCGTTCTATGCGCTGAGATGCTGGAGAACGCGTCCGGATCGGTTGTCCGTTACCCTCACTACTTGGAGACTTATCTTAGTATCGCCGCGTTGCTGCTGCAGCAATGGAACAAGCGCGGTATTACCGGCGCGCTGCCGGACAAGCGAATGCTGGACAAGCTGGCTCATATTAGCGAGCATGCGACCTGGAGGGCCGCTGCAGAGCACTTTGCCGCGTTGGCGGGGCTGATGTCCCAAAGCATGCGCGAGGACCAAAGGGGCCGTTCGGATGCGGTGGTCGACAAACTTCATCGCTATATATCGGAGCATCTTCATTCGGATCTGTCCCTGAACAAGCTGTCGGAGGTCGTCTATTTGAATCCAGCCTATCTGTCTAGGCTGTATAAGCAGACGCAAGGGATCGGTTTGGCTGATTACATCTCGGATCGTCGAATCGAGAAAGCGCTGGAGCTGCTGCGAGGTACCTCGCTGCTGGTTCAGAAAATCGCCGAGCAGGTGGGGCTGGAGCCCGGTTATTTTATCAAGATGTTCAAAAAAACAATGAAAATGACCCCGCAAGAGTATCGCGAATCGCTCCTAAGATGACGTTTCGTATCGTCGGCCCCAAAATAGTAGATAGAAGACGGTCGAAGTAGAAAGCGTACCATTTATCCTCCTAAAATGCGATTTTATAATGAAATAGCAAGGCAGGCCTGCTGATGAATGAGGGGGAGGACTTCAGAATGGACGGAAAGATTAGGAAAAGGGCGATTATGCTGCTGCTCATCGCGATGACAGTGTTGGCGGCGGCATGCTCCAAAAAAGAGGCGGCGGACCAGTCGCCTTCGGCTTCGGGAAGCGTGGCTCCGTCGGCCTCGTCAGTCGCAGAAAGCCCAACGGCGGGAGAAGAGGCCGATCCGTTCGGCAAATACGATCCGCCGATTACGCTGTCTACGGTCAAAATTTTGTGCGATTGCAGCAAGTTCGCTCCCGGCGAAACAGCGGACAAAAACATCTGGATCGACGGGTACTTGAAAGATCTAGGTATCGACATGAAAGTCAAATGGAGCGTCGTGGGCAACCAGCCGGGAGGAGCGGGCGAGCAGAAGCTGAACGTCTCCATCGCGTCCGGCGATCTTCCGGATATTATTCCCGTCGGCGCCAAGCAGTTGAAGCAGCTTGTAGACGCGGGACTGGCTGAAGATTTGAGCGGTCTACTCGAGAAGTACGGGTCTCCGCAGCTGAAAAAGTTCATGAACGACAACGGCGGACTGGCGCTCAAGACGGCCACGTTCGACGGCAAGCTGCTGGCGCTGCCCGATCCGGCGGCGAGCATCGACGTCGCCGCGTTAATCTGGGTGCGCAAAGATTGGCTGGATAAGCTCGGCTTGCCCGAGCCGAAGACGATGGCCGATGTGCTGTCGATCGCCGACGCATTCACGAACAAGGACCCTGACGGCAACGGAAAAAAGGATACGTTCGGACTCGGCCTTACGAAAGATTTGTACGGAACGGGGCTCTACGATTTGATCGGCTTCTTCGAGGGATATCACGCGTACAACACCTGGATTCAAGACGAATCCGGCAAGCTAGTGCACGGCGCCACGCAGCCTAACATGAAGACGGCTCTCGGCAAGCTGCAGGAGATGTTCAAAGCCGGACAGATCGACCCGGAGTTCGGCGTCAAAGACAACACGAAAGTGAATGAGTCGGTCGTCTCCGGTAAGATTGGCATGGAGTTTGGCGCGCATTGGAACGCTTTCTATCCATTCCCGGACGCATACAAACAAGATCCGGCAGCCGATTGGCGGCCTTATCCGATCGTATCGGCGGACGCAAATCCGGCGGTGCCTTCGGTTGGACTCGGTATCAACAAGGAACAAATCGACCAAGCCTACTTCGTGTTCAAGAAAGGTTCTCCGCATCCTGAAGCGCTGATCAAGCTGGCGAATTATTATGTCGACAAGGAATACGGATTCGAGACGGGCGGGTACGATACGCAATTCCATCAGCCTACCGACAAGGACGGCAACAATCCCGACGGCTATTCCAGATGGCCGCTTGCAGCCGTCATTGTGGCCGATCCGAACCAGAACATCAATATTTACCGCGGCGTAAAAGCGATCATGGAGAACAATGACCAGAACGCGATGAAGAACGACAGCGCGGTGGGGAACTACAAGCTGGTGGCCGACTTTATGGCCACCAAGAACCCGGCCTCTTATGCGAACGCGCTGTGGGCCGCTCCGGAAAATTCCGGGCTGGGCATCCTCCAATACTATTTGGACAACAACCTGACGACAAGCAACCAGTTTTACGGGTCGGATACGCCGACGATGGTTCAGAAAAAAGCGACGCTCGAGAAGCTGCAACTGGAACGATTTACAAAAATCATTATGGGCGGCTCGCTCGATATGTTCGACCAGTTCGTCAGCGATTGGAAGAAGCTCGGCGGAGACGCGATTACGCAGGAAGTAAACGATTGGCTTGCGGCGCAACATTGAACCGAAATCGCATAACGGCGGACGGGGAGGCAACGACCTCCCCGTTCGTTCGACAGGAAGAAGGTTAACCATGTTTCGCAGAATAAATAGGACGCTGCCGCTGCACCTGATGTTGCTTCCCGGCCTCGCGCTTATTCTCGTTTACAGCTACGGTCCGATGACGGGCTTGTGGATTGCTTTCGAAAATTATGTGCCGAGCAAGGGCATTTTTCATTCCCCGTTCGTCGGATTGGACAATTTCAAGTACGTCTGGGATATGCCCGATACCGCGCAGGTATTGACCAATACGGTCGTGATCGCTTTGTTCAAAATTGTGCTCAGCCTCGTGTTTCCGATTTTACTGGCGCTGCTGCTGAACGAAGTGCGGATTAAATTCGTTAAGCGCGGCGTACAGACATTGATTTACGTACCTTACTTTTTCTCCTGGGTGCTGCTTAGCGGCATTCTGATCGACATTCTTTCTCCGTCGGAAGGCATCGTCAACAAGCTGATCCAGTCGGTTGGGATGAAACCGGTCTTTTTCCTCGGCGACCCGGCCTGGTTCCGCTTTACGATCGTCGTATCGGATTTGTGGAAAGAGAGCGGTTTTCATACGATCGTGTTTTTGGCCGCGATTACAAGCGTGGATCCGACGCTGTACGAGGCGTCCATCATCGACGGGGCAAACCGGTGGAAGCAGACGCGCCACGTCACGCTTCCGGCGATGATGCCGATCATCGTGCTGGTGGCGACGCTTAGCTTGGGCAATGTTTTGAACGCGGGTTTTGACCAAATTTTTAATCTGTACAGCCCTCAGGTCTATTCAACGGGCGACATTATCGATACGATGGTTTACCGGATTGGGATGATCGACACGCAATACGGAGTGGCGACGGCGGTCGGGCTTTTCAAGTCGCTCGTGTCCTGCCTGTTTATAGGCATTTCCTATTTCCTGGCCTACCGGCTTGTCAACTATCGAATTTTCTAGAACAGAGGGGGCAAGAGGATGCCCGGAGATAAATCGATTGGCCGCTATACATTTAACGCCTTCAACTATGCATTTCTGCTTGGGTTTGCGTTATTATGCATTTTTCCCGTCATCAACACATGGGCGATGTCGCTCAGCAACAAGTCGGCGGCTGCTGCCGGGGTGGTAGGCTTCTGGCCGGTCGACTTCACATTCGACTCCTACCGGTTCGTATTCATTCGGCGACAGTTTTTCGAAGCGTTCTTCATTTCGGTGGAACGGGTAGCGTTGGGGGCTGCGGTGAACTTGCTGCTGACCGTTCTTATCGCATATCCACTGTCCAAGGGAACGTCCGAGTTTAAAAGCCGTACGCTTTACGCCTGGATATTCGTAACGACGATTTTGCTGAACGGCGGTCTTATCCCGTGGTACATGACGATCAAGGAGACGGGCTTGCTCGATTCCATTTGGGCGCTCATTCTCCCGGGGGCCGTGCCGGTATTCAACTGCATTTTGCTGCTGAACTTTTTTCGCGGCTTGCCCAAAGCTCTGGAAGAGGCGGCTTTTATCGACGGAGCGAACCATTGGACGACGATGTGGCGCATTTTCGTGCCGCTATCCAAACCCGCGTTGGCCACGATTGCCCTGTTCACGATTGTCGGCCATTGGAACTCGTGGTTCGACGGCCTCATTCTGATGAACTCGCCCAATCATTATCCGCTGCAGAGCTATTTGCAGACCGTCGTCGTAAACCCGACTTCCGCGTTTTCCACGATCGATCCGGCGCAGGTGAAATTTTTGTCGGAAATTTCCGACCGGACGGTCAAAGCGGCACAAATTTTTATGGCTTCGGTGCCGATGCTGCTGCTGTATCCGTTTCTGCAAAAATATTTTATGGCCGGCATTGTGCTCGGCAGCGTCAAGGAATAAGCGGCTGCGATCCGCGGGAATGTTTGGAGCCGGATACCCAGCACGGCTTCGGATATTTGGAAGCCATCCGGAACGTATTCGGCAAGTCATGAATGTCGCCGTGCCTCCCGCATTATTTACGAATACGAGAGTAAATACAGTGGGGTGCGCGGTTCAAAGACAAGCAAATTTGGAAGCGTTTGCAGAGGTTTATTCAACTAACATTTATTCAACTAACGGAGGTGTATTTTATGTTAAAAATCGGAAAGGAAGACCGGATCATTTCGTTTGTAATCGGGGTTTGTGTTATGTTGGGCAGTTTATTTGTTATTCCTGGGGGGCTATTTCATCCTGTTAAAGCGTATGCTGCGGGACAGGGATGGGAATTTGCCGGCGATACTCAAGGTTGGGGAAACGCAGGCGATATATCCGGTTTTGGCTGGCAGACAGGCGGGTACATCGGGGGGACGATCTCAGGATCCGACGCTCAGTTTTACTCGGCTGATCATCTCGGCTTGGATGCATCGACAAACAGTCTGATCCGAATCGGAATGAAAAACAGCACGTCCGCAACATCGGCCAGAATATTCTTCACTACAAGCGACAATACCGGTTGGGGATCGAATAACAAGGCATTTACTCTGGTTGCCAACGATACCGGCTACAGAGAATATACCATTGACTTATCGGACGTATCAGGCTGGAAGGGTTGGATCAAGCAGCTCAGGATTGACCCCGTAGACGATGGAACAACAAGCACAGGCTCTTTTAGTATAGATTATATAAGAACGGGCGATGGATGGGATTTCGCCCATGATGCGGAAAGCTGGGGAGACGCAGGTAATATTACCGACTTTGGCTGGCAAACGGGCGGTTACTTAGACGGCACGATCTCGGGACCCGACCCGCAATTTTATTCTCCCGACAATCTGGGCTTAAGCGCAAGTTCGAAGCCTGTCTTAAAAATCAGAATGAAAAACAGCTCAAGCAGCAATATCGCAAGAGTATTCTTCACGACAGTAGCCGATCCCGATTGGGGATCGAATAATCTGTCTTTTACTACCATTCCGAATGATACCGGATATACAGAGTATATAATAGATTTTTCAAGCCTTGCCGGATGGACCGGCACAATCAAGCAATTGAGGATTGACCCTGTAGACGATGGTACAACGAACACGGGTTCTTTCAGCATAGACTATATAAAAATAGCGGCAAAAGACAGGGTATCATGGGGTTCGTTGGCAGGAACCGACGATCTTGGGCGTAAGCTTCCGCAAATAGGCGATACAGGAATCGTTCAACCAAGAGAAAACAGGGTTGTAGGTATGTTTTATACGTTATGGCATGGTGAAGAGCAGATTGACGAATACAATAATGTTTTCAATATGCAAAGCATACTGAATAATAATCCGAACATTTTTCAGCCGAATGCTTCGGGAGAATATAATAATCCTTTAATGCCGAGACCGAACGGTGATTTTATTTATTGGAATAAACCTTTGTTCGGATATTATTCATCCGGCGACGAATGGGTTTTAAGAAAGCAATTACAAATGTTGGCTTTGGCAGGGGTTGATTTTTTAGCCATAGATTTGACGAATAATCAAGTGTTTCAGCCGCAAGTCAATTTACTCATGAGTACTATAGAAGATTTGCAGAGAACCGGTGCCAAAGTTCCCAAGATTGCACTAATTACGCATACGAATTCAGTAAGTTTAATGGATGAGATCTACGAATCCTTCTATGCTCCCGATGCCCCGTACTATCATCCGACTACATGGTTTTACTGGAAAGGGAAGCCGCTGATTGTTGGAGACCAATATGCAAGTACTACCGTAAAAGACTTTTTTACGCTTAGGATAGTGCAATGGCCGGGTGAATATTATACCAATGGATTTGAGATCGGAGCGGATTATGCGCTTCCGCAACATATCAGCTACAATGACTTGGGCGAAAAGGAGAATATGTCGGTAAATACGGCACAGAGTTTTGGGAAAAATAATATTTTCTCGTTATCCATTCCCTATATTTATAATCAAATGCCATTAAGTAAGAGTAGAGCTTATCATAATGGAGCAGATGATCTTTCAACGGGTTCTCAAGATTACGGATATTTTAATCAAGAACAGTTTGACTATGCAATAGCGCAGGACCCTTTATTAGTCACGGTAATGACTTGGAATGAATGGATAGCGGGAAATTGGCAGAAGACGACGCAAACGGATAAATACATTATTTATGATCAATTTGATGACAGATACAGCAAAGATTTGGAGCCGATGGATGGCGGATTTAACGATAACTATTATATGCAACTGGCTCAGAATATAAGAAGATACAAGGGTGCGGAAGCGCCTGCCGAACCGAGTGAGGCCAAGACCATCGCCATAAACGCGGATTTCAGCCAATGGACGGACGTTAACCCTGCTTTCAAGGATTTCACAGGCGACACGATGGCGAGGGATTATCCAGGCGTGGACAATCAAGTATACAGGGATACTACCGGAAGAAACGACTTCGATATAACCAAGGTCGCAAGGGATGCAGACAACGTATATTTCTATGTAAAAACAGTTAATGATATAACGCCGTATACAGATTCTCATTGGATGACCCTGTATCTGAATGTAGACGGAGACGGTACAAACGGTTGGAAGGGCTATGATTATGCGATTAACCGTACTACTCCAGGTTCAAGCACAGAATGTACCCTTGAAAGAAGTACGGACGGCTGGAACTGGACAACCGTTGCAACCGATATCAGCTATAGCGTTTCAGGCAATCAAATCATGCTTAAAATACCGAGAAGTTCACTCGGCAATCTTGCGGATCCTCTTAACATAGAGTTTAAATGGGTTGACAACTGGCAGAACGATGACAATTTAATGGATTTCTACAAATACGGCGATGCTGCGCCGGATGCAAGATTTAACTACTTATACAGTACATCGACCTATGCCGGACGTATCGATCAGACGACGCAATTGGCAACTTTACCTGCTCCCTCTCCAGTCCCAAGCGGGTTTTATAAAATGGAAGATCATTTGCCGGTATGGGATAAATTTAACACGTTTCCAAATGAAAACTGGTGGACCGAATCTGATGCCGGCTATTCGGGGGGATCGCAAACGACGACAATTAATTATTTTACCGATCAGTCGGAATTCAAATTCGGCACCAGTACACGTTCGATCGGTTTCTTCGGCAACGGCGTGAGGTGGATCACGACGAAATCGCCGGATGCCACCCGGGCGGAAATATTCATTGATGGTTTGTCTCAGGGAATCGTGGATTTAAGTAGCGCGCAGGTTCAAAAACAGGTTGTAGCCTTTGAGAAATACGGTCTGTCGGATGGATATCATACGATGCGAATACAATGGAAATTCGAAAGCGGATCTCTGTACAATGATGCAATGGAATATAGGGTTGGGAATGCTGCCATACCAACTCCCGCACCTGGAGAGAATCTGGCTTTAAAGTCGAGTGCTTATGCGGACAATTTTGATGCTGTCAAATTTTATCCCGTAAATCCCGGACAGGTAAACGATAATGATAACAGCTCATACTGGCAAGGAACGGGTACGGGAAGTATATGGCTGGACTTCGGCAGGCCGATAACGATAGACAAAATCGAAACTTTACAGAACACCACCAACTCCAGAATAGGCAACTACACCCTATCCTATTGGAATGAATCTACACAGTCCTGGAGTACTGCAAAGGCAGGGTCTTCTATGGCGGATGTTCAGGTCGATACTTTTGCGGCTGTGAATACCCATCTGATAAAGCTTACCGTTAACGCTATGCAAACCGGCACTAAGCCTGCAATCTATGAAATTAAGGCGTTCGACACCGCTAATCCAGGTTTGCCTTCTAGCGTAGCAAAGAGCGGCTGGGATTTTACGAATGATGCCGACGGTTGGGGCAGCGCTTCGGGTAGCGCCGGTTTTGGATGGCAGAGCGGAGGTTTTGTAGGTGCGACAGTGAGCGCCAATGATCCGCATTTCTATTCTCCTGAAAATTTGAATTTGACAGCATCAAGCTACAAAACACTCAGAATCAGGATGAAAAACGATACGGTAGGTACAAAAGCCAAGTTCTCGTTTACAACAACTGCCGACACGACGTGGGATGACACTAAGAGTAAGTCCTTCACGATTATACCGAATGATGAAGCCTATACGGAATACACCGTAGATTTGTCTTCGCTTTCGAGTTGGACAGGCACAATCGAACAACTTAGGCTGGACCCCGTTGACGATGCAAACAGCGGTACCTTCAGCGTGGATTATATCCGATTGCAGACAGTTCCATTGGTTTTGAAAAAATGGACGTTTTCGACGGATGCGGAGGGTTGGACGGCCTCTTCAGCTACGGGGATTTCCAATTTTGGATGGCAGATAGGGGGAACGATGGGCGGGGACATCACCATTAATAACGGCAGTCATATTCTATCGCCAAGTCACTTGAACATCGATATTTCCAGATCGCCGACTTTCAAAGTCAGATTGAAAAATAGCACGTCTTCCAGTCGCGCACTTGTCATATTCAGGCAAGCTGACGATGCGGAATGGAATTACGGTCAATCTATGTACTTTACAATTACACCGAATGATACGGGGTATACAGATTATTACTTTAAAGCACCGGCGTATACAGGATTACTGTCTCAGTTGATGATATTTCCGGCATGGGATGCAGGAAGCGGTTCGTTCTCCATTGAGGGTATAAGCATGGGCTATTCTCAAAATCTCAGTGAATTTGCGACAGCTTCCGCAAGCTCGTCTTTGGATGCGGGTCATGGCCCCGAAAAAGCGCTTGACCATCGCAACACAAGCTACTGGAGCGCATCTACGGGCAGTTTTCCGCAGACGCTGACCTATGATATGGGAAGCTCTTACCAAGTATCAACGGTTAAAAGCGGCTTCTATTTAAAAGATGCTTGGAAGAGCAAAATCGAAGCTTCGAACGACGGTGCAAACTGGACCGCTTTATTGGATACGAACAACTTAAAACATCATTTTATCAGCAACGCTGAAGGCTGGACTGGCTCTGGCTCCAATATGAGCGGCTTTGGTTGGAAGAGCGGAGGATATATAGGAGGCACAATAACAGGAGCCGATCCGCAAGTCTACTCGCCGGACAATCTGAATGTGCTGCTCAGCGGTGTGGGGGATAAGCACATTGTCATTCGGATGAAAAATGGCACTTCGGATACGATGGGGACTTTATATTACACAACAAATGCCGATCCCACTTTTAATGAAACGAAGAGCATACCGATTTATCTTGTTGCAAACGATGTAGGCTATACCGACTATGAACTCGACCTTGATTATGCGCCCAATGCTTCCGGTACTCTCAAACAGCTTCGTATAGACCCTGTTAATAGTGCGACAAACGGTACATTCAGTATCGACAGTGTAAAGCTGGTAAGCTCGGAGCTGTCAGTCGATGTTTCCGGTAGTTACCGCTACATTAGGGAAACCGTACTTGATTCAGATATTAATAAAGCCATGATATACAATATGGAGGTGAATGGAACAAGCTGGAGTTCGGAAGGAGAAGCTTCCAACACGATAGCAAACGATACCGATCCGGGTATCACGTATTCCGGTAGTTGGACGTACAGCGCTTATGCCGGATACTATAATAGCGATTACCGTGTCTCGAATACGCCAAATGATTATGCGCAGTTTACCTTCACAGGGACGAGTATAAGCTGGATTGGTCCTAAAGGAATCAACGAAGGGAAAGCGGATGTGTATATGGACGGGGTTCTGGTTGCTTCGGCAATTGATTTATTTACTTCGAACGAACAATTGCAGCAGGTATTGTATACCAAATCGGGATTATCCCATGGCACGCACACAATCAAAGTGGTCGTACGGTCGGATAAGAACCCATTATCCTCCGGCTATTATGTCCTCGTGGATGCATTTCAGTATCAGTAGGAGATATAACTTGTTAGTAAGCTGCCCCGACACTAGCCGGGGCAGTTTTTGTGCGCTAGGATCGAACTCGATACCTATTCCCCTGAATTACTTTCATCATCGTACACATCTCCAAATAGAAGCACCAACTATTTAATTATTATGGACTGCTAACAATGATGGATTTTGGATATTTTACAACAATCCACTCGCTGATATACTACCGTAATAACGCCGGGATTTCTGGTCGTTGCTGCGCTTCGAAGAATAGCGGTTCAGGACAGGTTGGAGTGGAATGATATCTTATGAGTGAATGGAGCGATTTTGAAATGGATCCGGTTCGTTACAAGATCAGGGAATGTCGGGATCAAGAGAAAATCGAAGGTTTCCTTCGCCAAGCGAGAATTGGCCATCTGGGGCTGGTTGACGGGAAGCTGCCTTACGTTGTACCGCTTAATTATGTATGGACGGAGGGCAAGCTTTATTTTCATGGGGCGGGAGGCGGAAGACGCAATCATATCATGAGTGACAATTCAGAGATTTGTTTTACGGTATGCGAGGAATACGGGACGATCACGGATCCCGTTCCTGCCAAAACGGATACAGCGTATATGAGTGTTATGATTTTTGGTCAAGCGGAGCCAATCGCGGATCTGGACGAAGCCACCCATGTTCTTCAGGAAATGATCAATAAATATGTACCCGGCTACTATAACCGTCCCTTGTCGAAGCAGCATGTGGACAAGTATCGGTCGGCTGTATTCGGCGGACCGGTTCAGGTATACCGGGTTAACCCGTATCATGTGACAGCTAAGGAAAGTCCGATCGAAGTAGAAAAAATGTATAGAACGGCCATGAATGCCGGACCAGAGATTTAATTGCCTATACTATGGATATAGAGTGTTCATGACAAAGGCTGCCGTCATCGGCGGCCTTTTAAGGTGCGATGGACAGTTTTCTCAGACAAACAGTGTTACAATACGAATAAATACGGATAGACTTATACCGATTCTGGGAGGTATTCTGCATGCTACGTCGCAAGCTAGGCCATACAGAAGTACGTATTCCTGCTATTGGACAAGGAACCTGGAAATTTGGCGAAGATCAGCATTCGGAGAAAGAGGAAATCGAGGCTTTGCGTTTCGGGATTGAACAGGGGCTTGCTCTGATTGATACGGCAGAAGAATACAGCAACGGAGGATCGGAGAGAGTTGTTGGTCAGGCCATTCGAGATATTAGAAGCGATGTGTTTCTGGTTACAAAGGTATCTGCAAAAAATTGCTCTTACAAAGGCGTTCTAAGCGCAGCAGAGGCTAGTTTAGAACGTTTAAAGACAAATTACATCGATCTATATTTACAGCATTGGCCCAGCGAGCAATATGAGGTTTCGGAAACGATGGGGGCTATGGCGGAATTAGTTCAAAAAGGGCTAATCAAATATGTGGGAGTAAGCAATTTCTCCACTCGCCTCATGCAGGAGGCTCAATCCTATCTAGGCAGCATACCCTTGGTTTGTAATCAAGTCGGATATCATCTGAACGATAGAACCATAGAGAGTGAAATATTGCCCTTTGCAAAGAAGAACGGGATTACCATTATGGGGTACTCGCCATTTGGATATGCTCCTCATGTATTCGGCGCGAAGGGTTTTCCTGAGATCGGATCGCAAGAACGCCATGTCCTGGAATCCATAGGGGCCAAACACGGCAAGACCGCTTATCAAGTGGCGTTAAACTGGGTGTTAAGACAGGAAGATTTGGTTACAATCCCTAAAGCTGCGAAAAAGGAGCACATTGCCGATAATCTAAATGCTTTAGGGTGGGAGCTAGATCAGGGGGATCTTGAACAAATTGAGAGTCACTTCCCTGTCGACAATAGAGGAATTAGCTAGTGGGAACACACGGGGAACTACTGGATAAAGGAGCTGTCTCGGCAGCCCCTTTATCCTTATGGACCCATAGCCACGTTGAGCCGATCCATAATATGATTTGGGAGAAAGGCCAACGATCCTCCAATAGTCCTTTGAAAGCATGATTACCACCTTCTTTCCTTCGGATAGAGCTCAACAACCGCTTTTTGGCTGCCATCAAGCTTCACTCGAAAGAGGCCGTCACTGCGGGTGTATACAAACCAATCCCCAACAAGTTTATCTCTTAGCAAGGGATTGAACTGGTCAGACATCACACGTTGTTTGAGTCCGGAGCCATCTGCTTTCTTCCGTTCCAGCACGGTTTGTCCGCTTTTCGTTTCATACGTGTAATAAATCCAGCCATCTTTAGCTGTTAAAAAGGTAGTCATTTCTCCAGTTAGCTGAATAGGCTTGCCGCCGCCAAGCTTTACTTTATAAATCGGGCCGTTGAAGGTTAACGTATCGGATTTACTATCAAGCGGCGTGCTGTAATACATCCAGCCGCCATCGATGATATTCCCTGCCGTATTACCAGACAGCTTAATCTTTTTCGTACCGTCAATATTGATTCGGTAGAACGAATGGTCAGTCGAGTGATAGAAGAGCGTATTATTAATAATGAGCCCGGGATCATAGCGCTTTCCAATCATTGCAACAAAACGCAGGCCTCCGGGAACGTTGTCGGCATTCGATTCGACCCCGCTAAGGTAGTCATCCGTTATTTTAGTTGTTCCTTGCCCATTCAGGCCGACCCGGAACAGTTCGCCTCCATAGCGATCTTCGTTCAGGAGTACATAGTATAAATATCCGTTATAAATAGCCATTGAATAATAATCTAAATTGCCATTATCTTTGAAAAGTGTTTTAGCCCCGCTGCCATCAAGATTGGCGACATTGATACTCCCTTTCGAATACGTAATGGTCGTTTTACCTGCCCATTTTACCTCTTCTTTCTCCGTTCCTTCCCAATAAACAATGGACTTGTCCAATTGAAAGAAAAAATGATATTGCTCTGGATGATCGTATAGTTTATTCAAAAAGGGCTGGTCGTCACGAATCGATAAAACGTTCATATTGCGATTATCGCGAGGCACAAAAATATTCAGAGGCGTGAAGTACAACAACTTCTCCGATGTAGCCAATTGATCCTGCGATCCATCCAAATAACGTTTGCGCACCGTCCGGAAATCACTATCTAGGTAATAAACCCATCCGGTGTCTGAAACTCCAATTAAACGGTTTTGATCTGCATCCGCCAACGTTTGAGCCATAGCGTCCTGTTGTTTTGCTGTAAGCTTCAGTTGTTGCGCAGAAACAGTGCCCTCACTGATCAAGAGCGCGATCAGGAGCAAACCCGCGATTAACTCTTTCCAAGATTTCATAGGTGATCTCCTTGGCTTATGGGTTATATTTCTATTTATACCACTTTGAATCGCTTGATGTCGTAAAAATTTCAACCCAGCTTGAAAAAATTTGTGATAACGCCGAAACTAAAAGGGAAAACGAATCTTATTTCCACCGCGAGGATGATCTGAGGATGAAGATTTTATTGGTCGAAGACGATAAGACGATTGCGTCCGGTCTGGAGTATTCGCTGCAGCAGGAACATTTTGCAACGGTGCTGTGCCATGATGTCGCTTCGGCCAATCGAGTGCTCGCCAACGACATCGATCAAATCGACTTATGTTTATTGGATTTGTCGCTTCCGGATGGGAGCGGCTATGAGCTGTGCAAAATGGTTAAAGGGCGGCGGGACATACCGGTTATCTTCTTAACGGCAGTCGACGATGAGGTCAATGTCGTAATGGGGCTGGATATGGGAGCCGACGATTATATTACGAAGCCTTTTCGCGTTCGCGAGCTGCTCTCTCGGATCAAGACCGTCCTGCGGAGATATCAGAAGTCGCCGCAAACGAAGGCGATCGTAGACATCGGCAATGTGCGAATCCATACGCTGGAAGGCAAAGTGCATAAAAGCGGCGTCGAAATTCCGTTAACCGCACTGGAGTATCGTTTATTGCTGATTTTCGGCAACCACATGGGCCAGGTTCTTACCAGAAATCAACTGTTAGAGCAAATCTGGGACGTGGCCGGCGACTTCGTAAACGATAATACGCTAACGGTTTACATTAAGCGGCTGAGGGAAAAACTGGAGGATGATCCGCAACAGCCGACATTGATTAAGACGGTCCGTGGTCTAGGCTATAAGGTCGGTGATTAGATGCTGCGCAATCGGGAGATTCGATTTTTATTGCTTGTTATGGGCGCGATCAGCTTAACGGCGATCCTTGTCGCAGCCTTCATTTCACCTGTCTCCACATTGCTTGTTTTCATCCTATCCCTTCTACTCACGGGCAGCAGTTTGTTATTCACTAGATGGAGATACCGCGAGCTCGACAAGTTATCCGTCTACATGGGGGAAATCAGCAGCGGCAACGATACGCTTGACGTTCGCGATAACCAGGAAGGCGAGCTTAGCATTTTGAAAAACAACATTTATAAAGTGACGCTTATGTTATCGGAGCATCGTTCGCTTCTGCAACGGGACAAGGTTCAATTGACGGACGCCATTTCCGACATTTCGCATCAGCTCAAAACACCGCTCACGTCCATGACGATGATGGCGGATTTATTAAGCGACCCTAACCTCTCTCCGGCCAAGAGATCGGAGTTCACCCACCATATTCGCGTTCAGCTTGAACGAATAGATTGGCTTGTATCCTCCTTGTTAAAGCTGTCGAAAATCGACGCGAAGACGATTCCATTTAAGAAAGATCGCATACCTGTCAAAAGTCTGATCCAAAAAGCGCTGGAGCCGGTGATGATTCCGATGGATATTAAGGGACAGACGCTTTCCATCGTGGGCGACGATAATGTCTCGTTTATTGGCGATTTCAACTGGACTGCCGAGGCGGTCATCAATATTTTGAAGAATGGCGTGGAGCACACGCCCGAAGGCGGGGCTATCGCCATAACCTTTTCCGAAAACGCGTTATTTACGGAAGTGATCATTGCCGACAACGGGAAGGGCATCCCCAAAGAGGATTTGCCCTATATTTTTAAGCGATTCTACAAAGGAAAGAACGCTGCCGAAGGGAGCATCGGCATAGGTCTCGCGATGGCTCATAGCATTGTGGCCAGTCAGAACGGCGTGATCGACGTGACGAGCGACGGCGAGACGGGGACACAGTTCCGGATTAAATTTTATAAGCAAGTCATTTAAAGGCACCTGTAAGTGACTAAATTGTCACCTTCATCGTCACTTGAAAGTCATTTTAGCCGGATAAAATGATATTCAGCAGCAACACTATGGAGGTCTGACAATGGAAATCTTAAAAATCGAGCATCTGTCTAAAATATACGGGCAAGGCGATTCGGCGGTGAAGGCGCTTGACGATGTTTCGTTCTCCGTTCGCAAGGGGGAGTTCGTCGCGATTATCGGTCCGTCCGGCTCGGGAAAATCGACGCTGCTGCATATGCTGGGCGGGGTAGATCAGCCGACAGGCGGTAAGGTGTGGGTTGAGGACACGGACATGTATGCCTTGAATGAAACGCAGCTAGCCATTTTTCGCCGCAGACAGATCGGCCTGGTCTACCAGTTCTTCAATCTGATTCCGGTCCTGACGGTGGAGGAGAACATGACGCTGCCGCTCTTGCTGGACCAACAGAAGGTAGATCGGAAGCATTTGGACAGTCTTGTGAGCACGTTGGATTTGCAGCATCGCTTAAACCATCTGCCTAATCAGCTATCCGGCGGACAGCAGCAGCGGGTGTCAATCGGCCGAGCGGTCATAGGCAATCCTGCGATTATGCTGGCGGACGAACCGACCGGAAATCTGGACAGCAAGAATAGCAGCGAGATCGTCGACTTGTTAAAAATGCTGAATAAAACCTATCATCAGACGTTGATCGTCATTACGCACGACGAACGAATCGCCCTGCAAGCCGACAGGATCATTACGATCGAAGACGGAAGGATTGCCAAGGACGAGGTGATCCGTCGATGAACATCGTCAATAAATTAACGATCCGGCATTTGAAGCAGAACAAGCGACGAACGCTTGTCACCCTCATAGGCGTCGTCATTTCGGTAGCCATGGTGACTGCGGTCGCTACGCTTGTTTCTTCCTTTTCCGATTTAATGATCAGACAGACCATCGCGAATTCAGGGGAATGGCACGTTCAATATCAAGAGGTTAACAAGGATCAGCTTGCGGCGATTCTGGACGATGACGCAACCAAAACCGTTGCGATTACAAGAGATCTTGGCTATGCCGCAATAGGAGGAGAAAATCCAAATAAGCCGTACTTGTTCATCCAACAATACGATGCACAAGGGATCGCGCAATTTCAGGTTGAACTGAGCAAGGGGCGTCTTCCGCAAACGGATAAGGAAATCGTCATTTCCGAAGCCGTCGTAACGAATGCCAAAGTGAAATACGAAATCGGCGATCGCTTAACCCTTCGCGTCGGCGAACGATTCGAACAAGGGAACGACCAGCCCCTGGGTCAAACCGAGTCGCTCCGCAGGGAAGAAGGCAACTTGACCGAAACCCTGCAGCACATCGAGACGCAAGATTATACGGTGGTAGGCTTCATCAAGCGTCCCGTATGGGAAGCGGCTTGGGCTCCGGGATATACGGTTATTAGCTATATCGACGAAGGTCTCATCGGAGCTAATGAACGAGTCAATGCGGCGGTCGTTCTGCAGAAAGTCAATCGATCGCTATTCGCACATGCGGGAAAATTGGCGGAAAGCAACCATATCGCAACGGTCCAATTTAATAATGATTTGCTTCATTATTACGGCTTATCCAAGAGCAGAGCTTCATCCAGCACGATGATTTCTTTGTCGGCGATCCTGATGGCGGTGATTATGATCGGCTCGGTTTCGCTCATCTATAATGCTTTTGCGATATCCGTCTCGGAACGCTCCCGCCATTTAGGAATGCTGGCGAGCGTAGGGGCTACGAAAAGACAGAAGAGAAATTCAGTGCTTTTTGAAGGTGTCGTCATTGGCCTGATCAGCATTCCCGTTGGAATCCTATGCGGTCTTGCCGGAATTGGGATTACTTTCTGGTTTATGAATCCCATGATACAAGGGGCGCTATGGACCAAGGAGAAGCTGGCGCTTGCCGTCACGCCGTTATCGCTTCTAATTTCCTGCGCGGTTTCGATGCTGACGATTCTTATTTCCACGTATCTCCCGGCTGTCAAAGCATCCAAGATTTCCGCCATGGACGCGATTCGCCAGACCTCCGACGTAAAGCTTACAGTTAAATCTGTGAAAACATCGAAGTTCATTCGTAAGCTGTTCGGAATCGAGGCGGAAATCGGATTAAAAAACTTGAAAAGGAACAAACGGAGATATCATACGATCGTATTTTCGCTCGTTATCAGCATCGTACTATTTTTAACGGTATCGTTCTTTACCGCGGGTTTGAAACAATCCTTAAAGCTGTCTCAGCAAGGCATTAAATACGATATTGAAGTCTCGTACGGCAATGGGCAAAGGTTAGACGACCAGTTGATTCGCTCGATTGCGTCCTTAGATGACGTGACGGAATATAATGTGATAGACGAAATTTATAAGGACACATGGGTCGCTGAAGCACAGCTCGCCGATGAATTGCAAGAGCTGGTTAAGGAGGATATAAGTTTAGTTCAAGACGGAAAATATCTTTACACCATTAAGATTCATGCCTTAAACGATTCAGGTCTGCAAGCCTACGCCAAAGCGGTTGGTGCGGATTACGAACAACTGACGGACCCGGAGCATCCCGCTGCGATCGTGATTGATACCATTCGTTACGAGGAAAGGGGCACGGGGAGATTTGTTCAGACGAAGGCGATCTATACGAAGATCGGCCAACGTATCGAGCTAACGAATGTGGATTTTGAAACCGGGGAAGAGACTAAGGGAAGCAGTGTGACGGTTGCCGCGTTGACGGATCAAGCGCCTATGGGGATGACCCCGTTAGGGGTAAGCGGGTTGAATATCATCGTTTCGGAGCGCGTCATGAATCGCCTGGCAGACGAAGAGGACATGGCGAACATTGAGACCTTCCTCCATTTGAAAAGTGCGGATCCGATGAGAACGCAGCAGCAAATCGAGGAGATGCAGGTGACCAATCTGCAGACCTACAATTTATATCAATCCAGAAAAAGCGAAGAACAACAGGTTCTACTGATGTCCGTCTTTTCTTACGGTTTTATCGTATTGATTTCGGCGATTTCCATTGCGAACATCTTTAATACGATCTCGACAGGTGTATCCCTGCGCAAACGGGAATTTGCGATGCTGAAGTCCGTTGGCATGACGCCAAGAAGCTTCACGAAAATGCTTAACTACGAAAGTATCTTTTATGGGGTCAAGTCGCTGTTGTTCGGGCTTCCCGTCAGCTTCATCGTGATGGTTTTGATTTATAAAGCATTTTCGAACAAATTCGGCTTTGCATTCGCGATGCCTTGGACGAGCATTGTTGCGGTCATTGCCGCCGTATTCGTCATCGTCGGCTCCGCGATGCTCTATTCCGCCGCGAAAGTGAAAAGAGAAAACCTGATGGATGCGTTGAAGCAGGAAAGTATATGAGGAGAGACCCATGACCACACAACAACGTAAGATCGTTTTAGCCATAACCGCATGTTATACCCTTATGATTCTCTATTTTATGCTTCTCGCTTTTGGGAGAACAGGCACCGTGGATCGAGAGGCCGGCTATACCTTTCTGTTCTTCCCGCTCGATTTTTTTAGGCTTCCAAGTCTGTCCGATCTGCTTCTGCATCCGACCGTAATGGACCTTGTGGGTATTGGCAACGTCGCAGCTTTCATCCCTTTTGGCTTATTGATTCCGTTGTTAGATCGGATCAGCTTTATTCGATTCATCGCCTTGTTCATCCTGTCGATTCTTGCGATTGAAACCACTCAGGCTCTAACTATGCTCGGCAGCTTCGATCTTAACGATGTCATTCAAAACTCCATAGGCGCAGCAATCGGATTCGGAGCTTACAAAATTGGCTTTCGGACAACGAGTGTCAAGAGAAATATAGTCGTTACGGGCATTTCCGTTGTTATCCTTCTAGGCGGAGTTTGGGGGAGCTTCGGGATCTTTAACAAAGCCTACGTCCAAGAGCTGGGTCCGTTTGTTGCGCTAAGCGAATTGAAAGACAGCAGCGGAAATCCGGCGCTGGGAGCAAAGCCGTACAGTTTCAAAGTTGGCGGCCAAGACGTAGAACCCAAGCATAATGTGTACAGCGCTGGGGGCAATAATGTTGAAACGTACACATATTCCTTGGGCAATAAAGAGCTGTATCTCTACTTCAACTACGGCATTCCCGATCAAGAGAATCTTCGCGGGAGCCTGAGCATTTCCGTTGATGGACAGGAGTACCTATCCGTATCAGCGGCGGATGAACGTCAAGAGCCGGAGATATCTAGCCTCTATGTCGAACAGGCCAAGGAGCTCACAATAACGATTGAGGGAAATGAAAAGGTGTGGGATGTTGGATTTCGGGAGATGAAGTATTCCTGGAATTGGTGAAGGTAGCGGTGTTAGGATTTATGGATATGCAAGTCCTCCTAGAAGTGATTCTAGGAGGACTTTTAATTCTCTGTAGGAATGGGGCCGTTTTTCTTCTCGTATTCTTGGATGTGCTGCTCAATCAAATATTCAATTTGCATAGCAATAGAACGTTTATTCTTGTCTGCAATATATTTAATTTTTTGAAAGTTTGTATCCTCTAATCTTAAAGTAAAGACCCTTTTATTAGTTGCCACGATTATTGCCCCTTTTTAGTGATAGCACTATATTATCACTTAGAAGTCACTCAGAATACATTCATACTTTGATTGTTTTGATTTTGAAGATAAAGCAAATTATCAAGCTGCATTTGCCAGTGTGAGGTAACCTTTAAAGGCTTCGACGGCACTTCTATATGAAAAGGAAGAAAGGAGCGGGAGCATGCTTCAGGTTATCGAGAACGCCAAACACGGGGATCGCGAAGCTTTTGAATGTATCGTTCGGCACTATACGTCAATGGCCAATGCGATTGCCTATGAAAAGCTGCACGATCCGCAACTGGCGGAGGATGCCGTACAGGAAGCATTCACGGAAGCCTTTTTACATTTAAATAAGCTGCAGGCAGTAGAAGCATTCCCAGGCTGGTTTAAAGCAATTGTGATCCGGCAATGTTACCGAATTATGCGTAGGAAGCGTCATCGTGTCGTTCCCTATGAGGAAGTTACACAGATGGCCGAGAGTCTAATGAGTGTCTCGGATCGGATTGAGCAACGAGAGCTGCAGCGAACGGTTCGCGACTCTCTGGCGGTATTAACGTCCAATATGAGAATTGCGGTTCAGTTATTTTATTTTCAGGGGTACACCCTTCAAGAGATATCCAGTTTCCTCGGAACTTCGATTCCGGTATTAAAGAAGCGGCTCTTCGATGCTCGTCGTAAATTGAAGAATGCGCTGCCTGTAGCTGATTTGATCGCTGTATACAACCAATTGTACGAAGGAGGGGAAGACGTGCTTCACATTGTTAACGGGGATTCGGTAGCGGAGAAGCTGCGGCAAGGTATCGTACAGGGCGACATTCTGGTATGGCGAGAGGTATATCCGCATGGACCTGTATTTAAAGACCCGACTGTAGGGGACAATCGCTCTGTACGAGCAGAATACTTGGAACAAACCATGGGAATCCCTCGTTCGGAATATATTGAAGGAAGCGAAAGGCAAGAAAAGGTTTTAGCCGATTTGCACAAGTATGAGGAAATCGTGTTATGGTTCGAGCATGACTTGTTCGATCAGACGATGCTATGCTTTCTGCTCCATTGGTTTTCAGATCGGCCTGTGACCAAAACAAAGCTGAGTTTACTGTGCATCGGAGAGTATCCTGGAATTGAGCTGTTTCGAGGGTTGGGGCAGCTTTCGGTAGAGCAAATGAAGACATTGTCCGGAACATGGAAGGCTATTGGAGCAGAAGAGTTGAACTTAGGCAGCGAGTTCTGGCAAGCTTATACAGCGCAGAATCCACAGCCCTTGCAGCAGTTGTTAAATCGAGATACGTCAGTTCTGCCATTTGCCCATGATGCATTCCAATGTCATCTCTCTCAACTTCCTTCTACAATTAATGGTCTTGGCATCGTGGAGCAGACTACGCTGGAAACGATCCGTGCCGGAACAAGCACTCCGCATGCCTTATTCAAAGAGGTGGGAAACAAGCTTAACGCATTAGGTATGGGCGATCTGCAATACTGGCATAGTTTACGAAGGATGTCGCAGGATCCGTATCCGCTGCTGCAAATCAAAGGACCGGAGGTCGGATTCCCTACTTATCGTGACCCGTCGATCTCCTTTCACCATTGCGGTGTAAGCTTAACTGATTTTGGACAAAGCGTGTTGGATGGAAAAGAAGATTGGGTTTCTACGCAAGGGGTAGACGAATGGTATGGCGGGATACATCTGCAAGGGCATTCTCCACGATGGCGCTGGGATTCGTCCAAGCAAACGATTCATGATGGAGGCATTGGGATGTAGTCATTGGTTGTCAATTTCTGATAGATTTGACCTGTGAACATTAGTTCGTTTGGCAGTTGATTCGGGCCGGAGCGATGCACTAACATAGGGGCGATACTCTGCGATGCAGACTCTATCGTCATAGAGTCTAAGCAGGTAAGAAAGGATGATAGAGATGTCCTATGATAACCAAGCTCGTCCTCCTGCCGGCTCCGTCAGCGCTCCCGGCCGTTATCCGATCGACCTGACAGGCCCTCGCAGTCATACTCTTGTCATTCAGCCCGGTGTGGGCAGTTTATCTATCGGACCTTCGCAGTCAGGGAAAAAAGCGGATCTTCACGCTGCGCCCGATGCGAATATCGACTGGACCGTATTCGAAGCTTTTGCTACCCCGGCAGGCTCGCCCTGGCCGAGATTTCTTTATTATACGGGCAGCGATACGGGTTTCTTCGACTGGGCTCAGAAACGTCCTATTGAAGAGTTGACGTGGACTCCGATTCTGTCTGCTGACACCGTGGTAGATGCCAGCCAGTCCATTGTGAATAACTTGCATATCGTGATGGACCTATCCGAGAATCGTCTTAGCTTGAAGCTCCCCAACGGGCATTTCCGCTTAAGCGTGTCCGGCGATTTATCTCGCTTCTCTGCCACTGGCGATATCCCCTCTTATTTAACATTGGCACCGCGCACCGGTCGACGCAAGAACGATGCGCCTTTCTTGCTGCCCGACCTGGGCGCGCTGCATCAGGTGAAGAGTCTTACGCTCCATAACGCGCCTCTAGGACAGCCGATCTCGCTGGAATGTCTGAGCCGATTCCCCAATGTGAACTCGCTAAGCCTATGGGGAAACTTCTGCGACCTCGAATTATTGGCTCATCATACCCAGCTAACAAATTTGGAGCTGCGTTTCATGCCGGATCTGGGTGACTTACCCTCCTTGGACGCATGGACGCTGCTGGATCGGTTTATCGCATTTAATGTGGAAGAGTCTGCGGGCAAGCGCCTAAAGCAGCAAATGAAAAAACGCGCTGTTGCCCGTCCTTGGACCGGTCATGCCTCGGTGAGTCAGCTTCGCAAACCCGAATGGTGGACGACCGAATACGGCCGCCCGTTCTCGTCCTGGCCTAAGCGTCTGGCCAAGCTGGCTAACGAAGCCTACGACGCTGCACAGGCAATCTTGGCCCAGGCCCGCAGCATTGCCGACGCCGAGGCGACCATTACCGCTTTTACCGTGCGGTTCAATTCTCTTAAAGGCATCGAAACCTCCGAGCGAGAAGATCTCGGTGAAGCGGTGTGGCAGCTCAGCCAGTCGGAGCATCGAATTGGCGAGCCTATTCCAGAGGAGATGGCGCAGCGCTGGTTCGATGCAGCGCGCGATTATTGAACGCAAAGGAGCGTTGGCCGGTGATCACCCTGTATGAGGAACAGCGACAAGGAGCTATAGCGAAGACTATTGAGCATTCTCGTGCCTCGCTTGAGAAGTGCTTGGAGGCTATCCGACGGATGGACGGCTTCGCATGCAGTCTGGTCACGATTCAGTACGAGGACAACACAATCATGGTCGGCGGAGGCAGTAGCGAGTTCATCGTTACAGTCGAGACAAGGGCTGCGATTCGCAACCTTATCGGCACATTGGGGGAAGACGACTTTGTTGAGATTACAGTAGGCGGTCAAGCCTGCGAATATCCTCGGATGTACATCGTTAGCCTTAAGCTTGTCGAATCCGCGCTTCTTCAACTATTAACCAATGCATCCGTTGAGTTGGAATGGGAAACGATTGAGAAGTGATAGCAAATCTATAAAGCAGAAAGAGAGCAACACGTAGAGACAAGCACTCGTGCTGCTCTCTGTTCAAGGAGATTAACCCATGAAAGATGCGCTAATGGAGAGATTAAAGACCTTCCTTCATCAGAAGGACAAAAGCACATTGCTAGGCATTCCGGCGAGCCGGGAGGAAATCGCTGAGGCGGAGCGGCGGCTGAATGTAAGCTTTCATCAGGACTACGTGCAATTTATCAGCACTTTCGGGGGAGCTTATGCAGGTCTTGCCGTACATGCATTCTCCAATGGCTCCAGTCTTGGCAATGAAACGGTTGTCGATTTGGCGTTGGGATTCCGAGAGCAGTTCAAGGGGCTTCCCCTTGCAGAGGCTCTTGAGACCAGCTATGTCATTTCTTTGGATGGATCCGGCGATCCGATTATCATTGATCGGGCAGGCAAGGTTTTCATCTGCTACCACGATACCGGGGAGATGAAGTTATTAGCGGATTCATTCGAGCTGCTGATTGAGGATAATTTTTTTGAATGGTAATAAGTGACGACAGTTTTCGCGAAAATGTGCAACAGGCCCCTCCGCTAAATCAGCGGAAGGGCCTATTCAAAGTTGAACTAACAATGTGATGTTAACTAATTATGAATACCAGCCATCACATGCCAACTGCCGGGAGCAGACAGGGTATAAAAGTATTGCCCTGCCGACGTTCCAGTAGCGATCGGGATCAGCGGAGCTCCCGATACGCCGGGGTAGATGTATTGCTGTGATGAGAGGGAGACGGTTTTGGAACCGACCCACACGTTCGTGCAGGAAGATACGGATGCGGTTTTCGTCTCAGAGCAATCTTTTCTGTACACATTGATTGTAAGCGTATCGTAATATTGTCCCGTATTGACGATTACGCCGTTGCCGAAATAAATCGTACCGCCGCTAAGCGTATACGTGGTGCTCGTGTAAGAAAACGCTGCAGATGCCGATGGAACAAACGCGAGCAATAGAGCAAAAATCATCAGAACGGAAAAAAACCTTCTTTTCAAAATAACACCTCCAATAATTTGTGAAGCGTGTACTTACGACTCAGCCAGGTATCACCTCCTACACGTGTGGACGAAGAAAGAGCGTTGCAATGTCCATATACCGATAGATAGACCGTAGCTGGAGAGAAAAGGAGGCATCTGAAGAAGAGGGTTCTGGCTTATCGGTATGGAACATTTTTAGAGTATGTGATGGGGCGCTCGTTAATTCCGGTTGGGACCAATGAAACGGAGATAGATCAAAGTTTATTGCGACCGGGATGCATCTCGAGAGAGGTGTATCCTTTTTATTTCTCTGATATAGCGAGATATGTTGTATAATGTTGGAATATGAATATGGGCTAAGAGGAGCTGCGCATATGACCATTTCGACATCCATGCTCGTGACTGGCGGCAACGTGTCGCTGAACCCTGGGAACGAGCTGCAGATTACTGTCTCATGGAATTCCGCACCCGCTGATCTGGATGTAAGCTGCTTTATTGTGGGTGCTAACGGCAAAGTGGCTTCCGACGATTATTTTGTATTCTATAATCAGCCGTCCGATCCTCACGGACATGTCAAATTAAGCTCGACCTCCTCTCGTTCGACGACCTTTACGATCCGCTTGGACAAGCTGTCGTCGGCTGTAGCGAAATGCGTGTTTGCAGCTACTCTGGATGGTCCCGGCACGTTCGCGGACGTATCCGGCTGCTCCGTGACCGCGCGTATTGGCGGACAGACCGTTGTATATGAAATTAAGGAAGCGACTCGCGAGACGTCTTTAGTATTCGTCGAGCTGTATCGCTACCAATCGCAGTTTAAGCTGCGGGCGGTGGGCCGCGGCTTTAACGGCGGTCTGAAGCCGTTGGCCGAAGCGCACGGCGTAGACGTTGCAGACGATGATAACGCCAGTCAGACTGCACAACAGGTTGCGGCAGCCTCTGCGCCGGTCAAATCGCCAGCCTCCTCTTCGCAGCCGGCATCCGAACCCAGGATTAATCTGAGCAAAATCGATCTACTCAAAAAAGAAGTACGGGTTTCGCTAGAGAAGAAGGGGATTGGCTCGCAGAAGGCCAGAGTCGCTGTCGTGTTTGACGCTTCCGGTTCCATGTATCACTTATATGATGAGGGAACGATACAGCGCGCTTTCGAGCGAGTGCTTGCGGTCGCCGCCAGTATGGATGACGATGGAGAGCTGGATGTCTGGTTTTTCGCCGACGAATCGGCCAGAACGCCAAGCGTGAGAGCCGATCAGTTCGAAGGGTATGTCGATCGTTATTATTTTTCGGACGAGGACTTCCAGGATGAGCTGGGATGCGGCAACAACGAGCCCGACGTCATGAAAGACATTATACGCAAATATACCGTTGAATCGCCGGATGATCGTCTCCCGGTCTTTATCGTATTTTTCAGCGATGGCGGCGTTTACTATTCGGATCGAATTGCCAAGCTGATTATTCAAAGCTCCAAGCATAATCTATTCTGGCAATTCGTCGGTTTAGGCGAGGCAGACTACGGGATTTTGGAGGAGTTTGATACGTTGTCAGGCCGAGTCGTCGATAATTGTAACTTCTTCGCGTTGGACGACCTTGACGAGGTGTCCGACCGGGAGCTCTACGACCGACTGTTTAATGAATTTCCGTCCTGGCTGCGCGATGCGCGGAGCAAAGGCATTCTTAAAGGCTAACTGTAGGTGCGAAACCGGCTCTGATTCTCGTCCGTCAGAGCTGTATTTGTATTCGGGAGTGGCAAAAATGGAGCACAAAAAATTAATTGGCGCATTCAAGAAAGAGATAGATAAAATAAAAAACAACGCGATTAGCGATGATGAGATTAAGGAATGGCACGATTTAATCAAAGAAAGCATTCAAAACGATCTTAAAGACGGATACAAAGAGACGATAGCGAGAAACTTAACTCTTGGAATAGGCGTACATGCCGGAGATCATCCGAAAAATTTAATTTTAACCGGCGACAATGACGGGTGGAAATATATTACTCGGTTTCTTTTGTGGCAAGAACATATTTTGCAGAAGCTGTTTGATTATAAAGAGGTTTCTTCGAGAACGATAGGATGTATGATAGGTTTATCCATGTTATGGGGGATGAATGATTTATCCCGGAGATCGAGAGAATATTTCCAAATCCTATTTGACGGCAATAAGGAGCATTACGCTCAAAAAGAAACTCACCATCTGTTCATGGCGCTGTTGTACGACTTATCCCATACTGGACAAATTAATCCGGAGCTGTACGCCGTGTTGCCGGAGCAGAGTGGATATAAAAGGCTTCTTGATCATTGGCACACTACAGACGTAGAACTGCTGGGAGGTTTGATCCTAGAAATTTGCGATCTTCATATCCATAGCTCGTTGGATTTGAAAAATAAGTTTTCGGAAATTCTATCCTTGAATTATATTCCATACGATGTACGGCTCATCGAAAAAATCAGACAAGAGCAAGGATTAACAAACGTTCAAGCGGAACACCCTTTGCTGGCAACCCCGCTCGCTAATATTCCTAAATCCAAATATGAGTGGGATTTGTCCAAAGACGAAGTCTATCAGTATTTAAGGAGAGTTGAAGATGGGAAACACGGATAAGTTCGAAATGATTGCGAATACTTACGACACCCCGGAAAGAATCCTAATCGCCAAAGTATCTTCGGACGCCATTCGGGAATATGTAGTCGATGCTAAAGGCAAGAAGGCTGTCGATTTTGGGTGCGGAACCGGGCTTGTCGGGATGAGCTTGATAAACGAGTTTCAGTCCGTGCTTTTTCTGGATACCTCGCCGAGTATGATTCGACAAATCAAGCAAAAAATTGCCGACCGCCATATTCCTAATGCCGATACCCTATGCTTTGATTTTGAACAGGAAGGTTTATCGGAGCTTCGCGCCGACTATATCTTCATGGCTCAGGTTCTGCTTCATATTCCCGATGTTGAATTCGTTCTATCGAGGCTGTTCGAGGTTCTCAATGAAGGGGGACATTTGCTCATCGTTGACTTCAATAAAAACGAAAATATCGTTTCGGATCTCGTTCACAACGGATTTAATCAAGATGAGCTAACCGCTAAAATGACGAAAATAGGGTACAGGGACGTTCACTCTAAAACCTTTTATCATGGGAGCCGAATATTCATGGGGCAAGATGCATCGATGTTTATTCTGGATGCTCGGAAGTAAATGTTTAAGACGAAATGATCACATAGACTCCGTCTGATGCTAGCACCAGAGAGGAGAACCAACTTGAAACAAGTAATACGACATATTTGGAGCATTGAATTCTATCTTTTCCTTTTTATTCTGTTCCTATTAAGTCATTTCTTCTTGGGATATTATTGGGTCTGGGTTTTTCGTGGATTAATGTTTTTAATTACAGGGATCGTGTTCATTTACTTTAGTGTTTTCAAAAAACTTACGTACATCGTTGAGAGAGCTGCGAGAGGGTTATTAAGAGTATTTGGGTTGATTGGGGGTGTACTCCTAATTGTAATGTACTTTGACGAAATGTTTTCAAGCTTATTAGATATGGGATCATACTTAAAAAGAGATTATAGACAAGTAACCGGGGTTCCAGTAGTGATCACGGAACTGTCATCGAAAACAGGGTGGCATACAATTGAAGTCGATGGTGTTGAGTTGTTAAATACGAAAAAGGGAATAGATAAGTATCTAAATAAAGAAATAAAGTGTATTTACCTACCTAAATCTAAATTTATAGTTAAAATGCAAACGATTCAGTGATGATCTTGGTCGATTTCCCCAGACAACTCCGGTACAGCCGATTAGTCCCCAAGAGGGTGTCCCAAGTCCTAGATGGACTAAGGGGCATCTCTTTTCTTTTGCCAAAAAACCATTCCCAAATTCAGGAGAAAAGTAGGAAGACTCAGAAAAAACGTCCACTATACTGGAAATAACAGACTGTGTAAGTCTCGGTTTGCTGTTAACTAAGGAGGCTTGAATGGAACTCACTTTTCTAGTAGATACTTGTGGAACGTGTGTAGCCCAATTGCGAGACGAACTGCTGCCTTTAGAGGAATTAGCGACAACTTGGAAGTTTCCCTATGACATTCATTTTGTATTTCGCGTCTTACCCGACAGCTACGCCAGAAAAACATTCAGGCGTTTCGACAGCAAAGATCATGCTCTCTATTTAGACATCAGTATCGTTTACGAGCAGTATTTATGCATGTCCAAAAATGAACAGCGCGAAGCTTTGGGCGCTTTTATTTATCGCTATTTGTCGGAGTCCATTGCCAAATATAAGAAGTATGCAGATCGGGTTGACCAGGATCGACTCTTAGTTCAACTCAAAAAATGGATGACCGAAAACGATTGGTTGGATGGCAAGATCGGCAAAGCAAAGGAACTCCTTGCGCAGAATGCGGGACTTTATGAAGTGAGTCAGCAATTGCGGATGCCATTGGATGAGATCGAGTATATCCTTCTTCGGATGAATGGCCATGAGTCAAAGGACATTCATCCCGACAATATCTTAGCGGGAGGCCTATAATGACGCTAAAAGATACCGATCAACTAGACGATCTCAAAGAGTTTCTGATCGACTGGTACGGCAAATACGATAGCTCCTACGGAGTACCGGCGGACGAGCTTCCGTCAGACCTGCCTACGGCACTGCATGAATTATATGCGTTCGCGGGGCGCTGGACGGATGGCACGGAGGAGCATCTTGAGAACTCGCCCGAAATTTTTCAGCAGCAGGACTGTCTCTATTCGGCGGAGAGACTGAAGAGAGAGGGGGATCGGATTACGTTCCTCGAGGAAAATCAAGCCAACTGGACCTGCCAAGCGGAGGCGGGCAACGACAATTCTCCGGTTTATTGCGACGAAGGCATGCTATGGGATGATCAGGCAGAGGGACATCTCCTCGTGAATGAATCTTTGTATCATTTTCTGAAAAGCTTTTGTTTACAGGAGGTCGTTTTTGGCTGCAAGCATCTGTACGTAGCAGAAGGACAAACGGATCAAATAAGGTCGCTGTTTAATACCCCGCTTGAAGACGTATGGCTTAACGGATACTACACGGGCCTCAAAGAAGCGGGACCTACGCATGCGTTCTATCGGTGGAGGGACGTGCTGGTGATGGAGCGCTACGGCGATCTGTGGTTAGGGTCTAACGGCGACGATCTAGCGGCAGTCTTGAAGAATGCGGATATGTCTTCGATTAAGCTGCGGAGGATTAAACCCGACTAAATCGGCTGAAGGCGCTAAGATACTTGGATGCAGGCAAAATGGAACAGGGAGAGCGTTGTCTGGAACGGGCGATGCTCCGGATTATGAGATCGACCGTGTCCGGGTGCTGCTAGCTCAGCCTGAGATAAAGTAAACTAGGAAATACAACGGAGGAATGAAAATGCAGCAGCTTTTTAACGATCTAATCAAACAGGATGTAAAGCCGCTTCTATCCAAGCATGGCTTTGCCAAGAAGAGTCTGAGTTTTAGCAAGCCGGAAGGCGACCTTATCTATATCATTAATTTTCAAAAATCGGCCGGCAACTCTTCCGACAATGTCATGTTCTACGTGAACTGCGGGATTTATGCGGGGGAGCTGGCGCGGATACAATCGAAAGAGATTCTGACAGCGCCCCAAGAAGTGGACTGTCATTTTCGAGCGCGAATAGGTGAGATTGCGACGTCTGCGCCGGATCGGTTTGCCGTCACTCCCGACACGAATATGGAAGAGTTGAGGACGACGCTGCTTAGTGGATTAGAGGAAGTTATTCATTTTTACGGTACGATGAACAGCGCCAGATCGATTGTGGATTACTATACTGCAGGCCCCTATTTGCATCTGGGCGAGGAGAGCTTTAAGTTGCTCTTGCAGTCCAATGATGCGGCAGCGGCTAAACGTTACTTGAAGGCTTTGCAGGAAAAGCACGGGGCGGAAAATCGCTGGACGATATTTGAAAATAAATATAGAGCCATCTTCCAACAATATGGAGTGGAATTTGAGTATTCATAAGTTAACAGACAAGCTTGATGCTCTGTAGGAGGTTAGACAATGCTGGAGACAAAGTTAACGCGCAAGCTTAAGGTTCAATATCCGCTTATTCAAGCGCCAATGGCGGGCGGGCCTACCACTCCTGAATTGGTGGCAGCCGTATCGAACGCCGGCGGAATGGGCAGCTTGGGAGCGGGTTACTTATCGCCCGATCAAATCCGGATTGCGATCAAGGAAATTAGACGGCTGACAGATCGTCCGTTTGGTGTGAACTTATTCGTATTCGAGGAACCGAATCCTTTGAATGACGATATCGAAGGTATGAACGATTATTTGAACAAATACCGAGCGGAGCTGGGGATCGCATCAAGCCCGCCGATTCCTCAGCTTGCGGAGTCCTTCGAGGAGCAAGTAAACGGATTGCTGGAAGAAAATATCCCGGTATTCAGCTTCACCTTCGGGATACCGTCGACTGGGGTGATTCAAGCCTTCAAGAGACAAGGGACCATTGTGATCGGCACGGCGACGACGGTTGAGGAGGGAATTCGGCTGGAGGAGGCCGGGGTAGATGCGGTTGTGGCGCAGGGAAGCGAAGCGGGAGGACATCGCGGCACTTTCGCCACGAACGCCGCGGATGCGCTGATCGGCACCATGGCCCTTGTTCCTCAAATGGTCGACGCTCTGTCGATCCCGGTCATCGCATCGGGGGGAATCATGGACGGACGAGGATTGGCAGCGAGCCTTGTCTTGGGGGCTTCCGCCGTACAGATGGGCACCGCGTTTCTAACCAGCGCCGAGAGCGGAGCTCATGCGGCGCACAAGCAGAAGATCGTAACCTCGACGGAGGATGCCACCGAGGTCACGTTCGCTTATTCGGGCAAGGCCGCACGCGGCATTCGCACGGAGTTTATGGACGACATGCGTTTTTACGAAGGAACGATCCCCGATTATCCGATTCAGAACGTGTTAACAAGGGACATTCGCCAAGCGGCGACCAGAGCGAGCAATCCGGAGTTCATGTCGCTCTGGGCGGGCCAAGGCCTTAGATTAGCGAAGGAACAGCAAGCCGCTGCCGAAATCGTGAAGCAAACGGTTGAACAAGCCCGCATCGTCATCGGGGATCTGGGTCGGGGAGTCTGAAGCAAGAGGTATGTACCTCCCTCCGATGCTATTACGCTTCTGAAATCCTGTAGGGGAACCCACTTAAAGGTAATTTCAGGAGCGTATGAGGCAGTCTCCGGGCTAATCATGCCCCATAAAAACCCCAAATAAATACCGGTAGTTACCCTTATAATCATCGAAGACGCTCAAGTGACATACACCCCTTTTTTTGGTCGTTTTGTACGATTTCCCCTACAAATTTCCGCCGTTTGAGCCTGATTCGAGTCAATTTGTACGATTTTTCGAACAGCATCCGCCGTTTGCTTCTTATTTGAGTTGCTTTGTATGATTTTCCGGCTAACTTCCAATCCAGTGGAAACGTTGTGAATCATGATTAGGTCTCAGGGAGGCACATCCCTCTTCTTCATATCGATCATCGCAAGCAACTCCTCTCATGGACACCTCCTTCATTTTTATCGACCTCCTCAAGCAACCCCTCTCATGGAACATCCCCACTTTTCTTGATCCCCCTCCTCTAACGGCCTGCCAGACCCTCCCGCGCCAAAACCGAGCACTCGCCCTCCTCTTAATTCAAGCAATCTAACGTTTGTTGACTACGTTCTTATGTTTGTTGTCTAGAACGGGGTCGGGGATTTTCTATACAATGGCATCAATCGGATGAAGCAGAGGTAAAATGAATGCGTTTACGAAAACGCTGAAAGCGTGTACAAATGGACCGCGATCAATTGCAAGGGGTGGCTAACATGGACATGAAGAGCGGAAGAAAACGCGTGCGAACGCGCTGGCGCACACAGGATACCGAGCTAACGCTTCTAGCCTTGCCGACAACGATCTGGTATATCTTGTTCTGTTTCCTGCCGATGTTCGGTCTCGTGATTGCTTTTAAGAATTTCAAGATTCACGGGGGGTTCCTAAGCAACGTCATCCACAGCGAATGGACCGGATTCAAGAACTTCGAATTTCTGTTCAAGTCGAACGACGCCTGGGTCGTGATCCGCAATACGTTGGGCTACAATATGATCTTTATCGTGCTGGGCATCGCCATTCCCGTCATCTTGGCTTTGATGATCGGTCAACTGCACAGCGGAAAGGCCGGCAAAATCTATCAGACGTTGATGTTTCTGCCGTATTTCCTGTCTTGGGTCGTCGTTTCCGCTATTGTGTGGTCGTTCCTAAGCTTCGATAAAGGGATCATCAATCAATTCCTGGCCGGCCTAGGTTCGGACCCCGTGAACTGGTATATGGAGCCTAAATATTGGCCTTACTTTCTTATCTTCATGAATGTGTGGAAGGGGCTTGGCTACGGAATGGTCGTCTATCTAGCCACCATCACAGGCATCGACAGCACGTATTACGAGGCGGCCGTCATTGACGGCGCTTCCAAGTGGCAGCAAGCGCGATTTATTACGCTGCCGCTCATGAAGCTGGTCATCGTTATGATGTTTATCTTGGCCGTAGGCCGCATCTTCTACACCGATTTCGGCTTGTTCTTCCAAGTGCCGCGGGATTCCAACTCGTTGTTCAATGTCGCGACGACCATTGACGTTCTCGTGTACAAGCAGCTTAAGACGGCAACGGTAGGTATGGCTTCCGCTTCCGCTTTCGTACAATCCGTGATGGGCTGCTTAACCATTCTGTTGGCCAACTGGGTCGTCCGTCGCGTGGATCCGGACAGCGCCATGATGTAAGGGGGAGCGAGAAATGAAGACGAGAGCGGGATATGAGACGGGACTCGACAAATTCAACCGAATCGGAACCGCCACGAACTGGGGATTCCATCTTATTTTTATCCTATTGGCGTTGTTGTGCCTCGTGCCCGTCCTGGTGGTTCTATCCATATCGCTTACCGGAGAGGATTCCATCCGCAATGAAGGATACCGTATCTTGCCGGCGGCCATCTCAGGAGAAGCTTATCAGTACATTGCCCGGCAAGGACAGATGATCACCCGGGCGCTCGGCGTTTCCGTGCTCGTTACCGCCCTTGGCACCGTACTGGGCGTGGTGCTGACGACATCGATGGGGTACGTCCTTTCTCGGCCGAACTACAAGCTTAAAGGGCTGTTGACCTGGATCGTATTCATTCCGATGGTGTTTAACGGAGGCTTGGTGTCCAGCTACTATATCAATTCGAATATGCTGGGGCTGAAGGACACGGTCTGGGCGCTGATTCTTCCGCTAGCCGTCTCCTCCTTTAACGTCATTATTTGCAAAACGTTCTTCAGAAGCACGATACCGGACGCGCTGATCGAATCCGCCGAGATCGACGGAGCGGGCCAACTGCGCATCTACTGCTCGATCGTCCTGCCGATTTCGCTCCCGGTGCTAGCCACCATCGGCTTGTTTCTATGCTTCGCCTACTGGAACGACTGGTTCCAGTCCATGCTCTATATCGACAATCAGAACCTGTACTCTCTGCAGGCTTTGTTGAACAGTCTGATGAGCAACGTGGATGCCCTGGCAAGGAACGCTTCCAGCATGGGGATCAGTTATGCGGAGCTTGTCGCGACTATGCCCAAGGAATCCGCGCGCATGGCCGTGGCCATCGTCATCGTGGTTCCCGTGGCCATCGCCTATCCGTTCTTCCAGAAATACTTTATATCCGGTCTGACGATAGGCGCGGTGAAAGGTTAATCCGAAATAAGCCGGAATCTGTCCGGTTTATGATATCCGCCGTAAGCTGTGCACGGCAGACGGCGGGAGTGAAGAAAGATACCAAAGGGAGGAAATGGGAATGACAAAGACGAAGAAGAAATGGCTTGCCCTCGGTGCCGCCACGGCACTCCTGACCACCGCTCTTGCGGGCTGCGGAGACTCGAATTCCAAATCCGAGCCTAGCAACAGCAGCACGCCTTCCAACGCCAGCACGCAATCTGCGGAAGCAAGCAAACCTGCCGCTTCGGGCGAAGTGCCTACGCTGGTATGGTGGACGATCGGCGGACAAGTGCCCGCCAACTTCGATAAGGCAATCGCTGCGATGAACGAATACACGGCCGAGAAGATTGGCGTTAAGATCGACATCAAGGTAGCGAGCTGGGGAGACTGGGACACGAAGATCAATACGATCGTGAACACCGGCGAACCGTTCGACATCATGTTTACGAACAACAGCAAATACAGCCAGCAAGTGAACATGGGCGCGTTCGCCGATCTCACCGACCTGGTGCAGAGCGAAACTCCGGATCTCTATAACTTCATTCCTCAGAAGGTTTGGGACGGAACGAAAATCGGCGGAAAAATTTACTCCGTGCCGACTTACAAGGATTCATCCCTGACCCAATACTGGGTGTTCGACGATAAATACATCCAGAAATACGGCATCGACACGGCCGGTATCAAGACGCTGAAGGATCTCGACAAGCCCCTTCGCGATATGAAGGCTGGAGAAGGCAAGAGCTTCTACCCGATGTCGCTCACCCAAGGCGACGGGTTTAACGGATTTTTCAACGGTTACGACGACATGACGCTCGGCTTGCCGCCGATCGGGGTCAAAGTCGACGACGCTTCCCGCAAAGCCGTCTCCGTGCTGGAGCAGTCGGATGTCATGGACAATCTCAAGCAGCTGCACCAATGGTACAAAGACGGCATCATAAACCCGGATGCGCCGACCAAAACCGAAGCGGAAAGGAATCGTCCGTTCTTCTCGGCACAGGCGTTCCCCGGCGCGGAAGCGAGCTGGCAGATTACCAGCGGCGTCGAGAAATATACGATGTTCCAGATCTTCGGACCGATCTACACGACGAGTACGATTCAAGGCTCTCTGAACGCAATTTCGGCCAACTCGAAATATAAGAATGAAGCATTAAAATACCTGCAATTGGTCAATACGGATCCGAAGCTGCGCAATATGCTGGCCTTCGGCGAGCTGGGCGTCGACTACAGCAATGTGGACGGCGAGAAAGTGATCGAGCGCACATCGGATACGTGGCCGCTGGCCGCCTATACGCAAGGTACGTTCTTCAACTTGGCCGTAACGAAAGGAGCTCCAGTCGATCAGTGGGATCAAGTTCGCAAACTGAACGATCAAGCGACCTCCTCGACGAATCTCGGCTTCGCACTGGATATCAGCAATCTGGGTACCGAAGTGGCCAATACGAAGGCAGTATGGGACAAATACCGTTATGAACTGCTTACGGGCGCTTCCGATCCCGAGACGATGGTACCGAAAATCGTTGCAGAGCTAAAGGCCGCCGGCCTGGATACGCTGATGAAAGCCGCGCAAGAGCAAATCGACGCGTATTTCAGCTAAATTCCGCAAGGAATCATACAGAAAACCCGAGCGGAGATGGCCGTTCGGGTTTTCTGGCACAATATGCGGGATTGCTTTTCTCGGTCAAGACGTTATATGGTGGAGCGGTGGGGCGCGACAAAAACCTGTTGCAAAGGAGATGCCGCATGCTTTCCTTCATGCGAATCAAAATCTATCGCGGCAAGTTCGTTGCATATGCGGTATTTGTAGTGTTCATCGGCCTGGCGCTAGGCGCGGTTACCTGCGCGGTGCTGCTGGATCAGTGGATCGGCAACTCCCGGAACGAGGCCGCCGGAGCATTCTCCCGTGTTGAAAGCGCTCTTCAGTACGATGCCGATCGAATCGAAGCTTTCATGCAGAGAGTATACTCCAATAACGATCTGGTGTCCGACATTCGCAGCTTCTTGGGAAACAACGCGGAAGGCTATCTGACGAACAGACTGCAAGGCAGCCAATTCAATCGGCCGCTCGTTTCTTTTCCCGAGGATATCCGATCCTTCCTGGGCAATGGGGGCAGGGGAGACATCACCCAGATCAGCTTGCATACCGAGCAAGAGGGCAACGTAGTAAGCTTCGACAGCAACGGCAATATGAGCTTCCTGTTCCGTCTGCCCAATACGGACGAGACTTTTCGCGAGACGATTCACAAGGGTTTCGTCTATCACAAGAAGCTTTCAGATCCGAACCAAATCTCCCGCCAGCTAGGGGAGCTTCGATTTCTGGTCAATAGCGAACGGATTTTTAAGACGGCTCAAAATTCTCGTTTGGATGAAGCGGCGGCAATCAGCGGTTCCGGAGACGTATACTTTATTTCCGGCGGAGACCGAGGCACGGAGGAGCTGGTTCGCCGGGTCGCGGCGGATGAACGCACGCACGGTTATCTCGGGACGGGATTTGCGAATCGGGCTTATTTTGTAAAGTTCACCTCCAACGAGTTCGATTATCGGTTCGTCAGTATCGTGGATTTGACCACGCTGATCCATCGGCAGGCGAATGTGCTGCTCGTCGTGTTTCTTATCGTGTTGACTGCGATGATAAGCGTTCTGCTCTTGATCGTATACAATCTGCGCGAGGATGCGAACTTCCTGCGGCGGATTATCGTGTCCATCGGACGCGCGAAAACGGCGGATTTCACCCCGGTTAGTCCGGCGCGTTACCGACGAAACGAATACGGAATGATCGCCCGGGAGCTGGACGATATGATCCATCAGCTCGATCGGCATATCCGTACGAATTATCTGTTAAAACTCAAGCAGCAGGAAACTGAAATGAAAGCGCTTCAGGCGCAAATCAATCCTCACTTTTTGTACAATACGCTTGAGGTTATTCGTTCTTCCGCTCTGGTAAATAGCGTAGACTACACTTCCGATGCGATTGCCACTCTAGGTGCGCTATATCGCGATATCGTTAAAAACGACAATATCATCCGGCTCGACAGCGAGCTGGCTTTGCTCCAGAAATACCTGAAAATCATGGAATTGAAATATCCGGACCGGTTTTATTATCAGTTTAATGTGGAGCCGGCGCTGCTGGCCTTGCCGACCGTGAAGTTCTGGATGCAGCCGCTGGCGGAAAATTTCTTCGTTCACGGGTTTAATCCGGAGAGCGAGTTTAATCTGCTGATCGTGAACGGTTGGGAGGAAGAAACCCGTTTTATGCTGGAGATCGTGGACAACGGCAACCGAATCCCCGAGGAGCGATTGGCCGAAATCAGGAGGAAGCTTGCCAGAGGCGACGACGCTCCGCTAGACAATATCGGTCTGCGCAACGTGTATACCCGATTGCACTTTTTCTATGGGGCGGGTTTCTCCATGAAGATCGACAACAACGAGGAAGCCGGCGTTAAAATATCCGTAATCCTATCCAAGGAGGCGATTGGGGATGTATAAGCTGCTAATCGTAGACGACGAACCGCAAATTTTGGAGGGCATGAAGCGAACGTTGGATTGGGAGAAATACGGCTTTGGCCGCATTGAGACGAGCGAAACGTACGAGGGCGCGATATCGAAGGCCGTGGAGCTGCTGCCGGATTTGGCTATCTTCGATGTATGCATCGGCAAGCAACGAGGGTACGATGCGATCCACAAGCTCAACGAGCTCCGTCTACCCTCAAAATATATTATCATGAGCGGTTATGGCGAATTCCAATATGCGTTAGAGGCGATCCGCTGCGGCGCCAAAGACTATCTGCTCAAACCGATCGATCGGACCAAGCTGCAGCATCTCGTCGAGAAAATTATCGTAGAGGATCTGAACGGTACGGTGGAAGGCGCGGATCGCGACGACCTGGACAGCGACCCGGTGCTCGGCGTGCGCTACGATAGCCTCTCCAAGCTGACCAATCGCATCTTGTTGATCGTCAAGGCGGAATATGCGCAGAACTTGAGTCTGAAGTCGGTGGCGGAACGATTTCGGATGAACGGAACGTACCTGGGTCAGCTTTTTCTTAAGGAGACGCACAAGAAATTCTCGGAATATTTAATGGCCTACCGGATGCTTCGAGCCCGTGAACGCATTATGACCACGGACGAGAAAATCGTGTCCATCGCGCTCTCCGTCGGTTACCCCAATCTGAACTATTTTTACTCTCATTTTCACGCCTACTTTGGCAGATCGCCCTCGGAATTGCGGAGAAAGGAATAAAGCCGCCATGAGACAACAACGGAATTCGCGCCGTCCCGCGGCACTCTTCGGGCTCGTCCTGCTGCTGACACTGACTTTATCCGGCTGCATCTCGTCATCCGGCAACGGCGGGTACGCCGCGACGGGCGGCGATACAGTCAATCTGATCTATTACACGATCGGAGATACCGATAAAGACCTTCAGAAGGTCACCGACAAGATCAACGAGGTGTTGGCCAGAAAAATCGGCGTGACCGTTACCTATATCAAGGTGGGCTGGCAAGAGTACGAGGAGCGTCTGAATACCCTTGTGTCGGCAGGAACCCCCTTCGACATCGCTTTTGCAGTAGAGTACTCGACATATGCGCAACGCGGCGCATTTCTAAGGCTGAACGATTATTTGAGCAGCGCGGGAAAGGGGATGTACGATGAGATCGATCCCGTTTTCTGGAAAGGCGTGCAGATGGACGACGGCGGCATCTACGGCGTGCCGACTAATAAGGAATTGGCCGTTCGCGACCATTGGATGTACCCGGAGGCGCTGGTCAAGAAGTATGGGATCGACATCTCCAAGTATACAACGCTGGCTTCCCTGGAGCCATTGCTGCGGATGATCAAGGAGAAGGAGCCCGAATATCAGCCGATGGAGCTGGACAAGGGGTCGCAAAATTTCTTCGCCCTGGACGGCTACCAGTACGTAGCGGAGAAGACGCTCCCGCTAATGGTACGAGGTCAAGAGCCCGATTCTCCGGTCGTGAGCATATTCGAAAGCGAGGAAGGCCGGAAGGTGCTGGATCTTCTGCGGCATTATTATGTGGAGGGCTATATCAATGAGGACGCGTCTTTGCGGGAAAGCCCCGGGCTTAAGCGAGGCGATTTGGTATTCTGGAAGGCCGCCGGGGGCGGGCCGTTATCGGACAATAGCTGGAGCAAGGATCGCGGCTACAAGCTGGTGGCCTATCCCGTTACGCCCGCGTTGATTACGACGGAATCCATGCGGGGAGGGGTCATGGCCGTCAACGCGGATACGAAGCACCCCGTCGAGGCCGTTAAGTTTCTCAATCTGCTGAACACGGATCCCGAGGTGCGGAATCTGTTTAACTTTGGTATTGAGGGCGTGCATTACACGCTCGACAGCAACGGCCAGGTGGTCCCCATCCCGCCGACGGACAACAACGGCAATCCGATCCCGGACGCCCAGCCCAGCTATGGGGGCGTGCAGTATACCCAGGGCAATTGGTTCATTCTGAAGACCATGGGCGGACAGTTCGCCGATCCATTGGATAAATGGGAGCAGTTCCGCGCCAGCAACAAAGAAGCGGTCTACTCGGGCACGTTGGGCTTTACCCCGGATTTGTCGGGGATGCCGCTTCAAGTGAAGAACATCCAGATGGTTTGGGAGAAGTACTTTCCCGGCCTGATGACGGGCAGCGTGAACGTGGATGATATGCTGCCGAAGTTTATTTCGGAGCTCCGTCAGGCGGGCATCGACGAGGTAAGGTCCGAAGTGCAAAGGCAGCTCGACGCATGGCGCGCAGACCATCGCAGCGTGTCGGAAACGTTTGACACTCCAAATTGAATAAGGTACGTTGAACCTAGGATCTAGCAAAAGAGGAATGGGCGCCTGTGAGAAAGTGGACGGATCGGCTGATCAATCTCCGAGAGATCAACACCCTCAGAAACCAGATTTTCGTTGGCTTTACACTAACGATTATCCTTGTGCTTACCTTTGCGGGTGTGTTTATCTATGGAGAAGTATCCGTGCTCCTCAGGCAAAGCGCGGAGAAGCACATTCAACAGACGGCGATTCAGGCCAACGGACGGCTGGATGCGCTGTTGAAGCAGATCGATTCGTTGACCACCCAAGTGGTCGCGGATTCTTACGTGCAGAAGCTGCTGGTGAAAGAAGTGCAGCAGATGCCGACCAAGTTCAGCGAGCGCCAGTCGCTGCTGCAGGTCGCCAACAATTATATGGCTTATTCCTCAGGCATAAGCTCGCTTGAGATCTATACATTGGACAACAGACGGCTGTTCCCGCTTGACGATTCCAGCATCAATCGCATCTCCGAGGATGCGCTCGCGGCGGCGGACGGGAAGAAAGGGCGCATAGCCTGGATTGGGATCGATCCGCGGTCGCCGGATTCGGTGCTGGCGATCCGCCGCATCCATCTGTTGGACCTTTCCTACTCTCCCGGGGGCTACTTGGTCGTTCACGTCAACCGGGATTACTTCGATATGTACGAGCCCGAGGCCAAAAGCGATCCTTCTAAAAATAGGGAGTTTATGCTATTGGGCGATAGCGACGATAACCCGATCATATCGGATATTGACCATGAGGCGGCGAGGTCGGTGCTCGCGCAAACGGGCAGCACCGTTACGATCGGGCAGGAGCGCATGCTCGCCGTCAGGCAGCATTCCGATGTGGCGGACTGGAAGCTCGTGCTGCTCATGCCGGTCGAATCGGCGACGGAAGGGATTTCCGTGCTGCAGACGGCGATCTACGTATCCATCGGCATTGCCGCCTTTGCTTTTCTACTATTGACGCTGCTGCTGTCCACGATGATCACACGGCCTATTCAGCGGCTGATGAGAAGCATGCGCAGCGCCAGATTCGGCGGGCTCAGACTGATTCCCGCCGATCGGAACCGGTTTCGAACGTTGGAGATCGATGAATTAAATAACACGTACAACCAGATGGTTACTCATATGAACGAGCTGATTCAGGTCGTCTACGAGAAGGAAATCACGCAAAGCCGCACGGAGCTTAAGGCGCTGCAGGCGCAGATCAATCCTCACTTTCTATTTAACACGCTGGAAGCCTTCTACTGGTCGTTGGAGGAAAAAGAGGAGAGCGAGCTTGCCCAAGTGATTCTTGCCATGTCCGGGCTATTCCGCTATGTGATCGGCAGCGCGGCCGGCAATGACGAGTGGGTCACCATTCGCGACGAGCTTGAGCACGCCCAGCGATACTTGCAAATTATGAAAATGCGCTTCGTCAATCGGCTGACCTGGAACATCGACGCGGATGAAGCGCTCTTGCAGGTGCCGATTCCGAAGCTGATCATTCAGCCGCTCGTGGAGAATGCAGTTTTGCATGGCGTGGAGAGCCGCATTGGCCCGGGCTCGGTCACAATCCGCGTATTTTCGGCCCGACCGGGCTTTGCGACAGTTGCCGTCCTCGACGACGGGATTGGCATGGACGGGGAGACATTGGCCAAGCTGATGCACAGCATCGAGGGCGGATTCTCCAAAAACCCCAAGAAGGGGGCGGGGGTGGCCATGTCCAACGTTCAACGGCGTCTTAAGCTCTATTATCCGAATACGGCGGAGCGCGGCAGCGGGCTGCAGATCGAGAGCAAGCCCGGCGTCGGCACGACGGTACGATTTGAAATCACAATTCCTGCGGAAGGGGGCGAACGGTCTTGAAAACGATCTTGATCGTGGACGATGAGCCTCGTACGCGCCTTGGCATACAGAAGACGCTCGTCGCCTGGTCGGCGGGCAAATATCGCATCGAAAGCGCCGCGAGCGGAGTCGAGGCGCTCGCATGGCTGGAAACGAATTCGGCTCATCTCATCATTACGGATGTAAGAATGCCCGAAGTCGACGGCCTGGAAATGCTAGAGACGTTGGCATCGCGCGGACAGCTTCCCGTCATCATCATCATCTCCGGTTATGCCGAATTCGAATATGCGAAGAAGTCGCTGCAGCTCGGCGCGTTCGAATATATTCTTAAGCCGCTGGACAAAACGGCTCTGATTAACGCTGTACAAAGAGCGCTGGAACTCGTCGACAGCAGAGAGCGCCATGATGCGATGGAGAAGCTGGTCGATCCGAAGCTAATCGAAGTAGGCCGCGATGAAGCGCGTTACGGCACGGCGATCAAGGACGCGATCGGCTACATCTATGCTCATCTGCATGAAGCGATCAGCATGAAGCAGGTAGCGGATCAGCTGCATCTGAACGCGAGCTATTTCAGCGTGCTGTTTAAAGAGCAGACCGGCGTTACCTTCAGCGATTATTTGACGCGCAGAAGATTGCAAAGAGCAAAGGAGCTGTTAGTTACAACCAGCATGCCGATCTGGGAAATCGCCGAGAAGGTCGGTTATCAGACGGCCAAATATTTCGTTAAAGTTTTCAAAGACAGTGAAGGAATAAGCCCCGGCCAGTACCGGCACCAGGTGCTGGATACCGATCCCTCCATCCAATAATAGTGGAATTTCTCCCAATGGTCAGTTCCTTATGCGCTTTCATTACAAACCCTATAATTATGTATGCGGTTACAAAGTAACTGTAGGCGTTATTAAAGGGAGGGCATTAGAAATGAAATGCTTCTTATCCGCATCCACAGCATTTGTTTTGTTGGCTTCCGTTCTCGCCGCGTGCGGCGGCGGAAATTCGGGCTCGTCCGGCAGCGCGGGCGCAAGCTCGAGCCCCGGCTCAAGCTCGCCAAGCAGCAGCTCCGAAGCCCCGGCGGGCAACAATTCCAAAGAGAAAGTCACCATCAATCTCTGGAGCTTTACGGACGAAATTCCGAACATGACGACGAAGTACCTTGCCACTCACCCCGATGCGAACGTCGAGTTCAAAACCACGATTATCGCGACTACGGACGGAGCTTACCAACCGGCGCTTGACCAGGCGCTTGCCGCAGGCGGCAAGGACGCTCCGGACATCTATGCGGCGGAAGCCGCATTCATCCTCAAGTATGCTCAAGGAGACGCCTCCGACTATGCCGCTAATTATGCCGATCTTGGCCTTACCGACGACATGGTTAAGAATGCCGGCATCGCTCAATACTCGGTCGATATCGGCAGCAAGGACGGTCAGCTCAAGGCACTCGGCTATCAAGCGACGGGAGGCGCGTTCATCTACCGCCGCTCGCTTGCCAAAGATACTTTCGGAACGGACGATCCGACCTCGATCAAGAACGAAATCGGCCCCGGCTGGGATAAGTTCTTCGAGGCGGCTGCCAAGCTGAAAGCGAAAGGGTACGGCATCGTTTCCGGCGACGGCGATATTTGGCATCCGATCGAGAACAGCTCCGACAAGGGCTGGATTGTCGACGGTAAGCTGCACATCGATCCGAAGCGAGAACAGTTCCTCGATCTGTCCAAGAAGCTGAAGGACAACGGCTATCATAACGATACGCAGGACTGGACGGAAGCTTGGTACGCGGATATGTCGGGCAGCGGCAAGCAGCCGATCTTCGGTTTCTTCGGCCCCGCTTGGCTCATCAACTACGTCATGAACGGACAAGTGAAGGATACGATCGGCGACTGGGCGGTCACCGAGCCTCCGACAGGATTTTTCTGGGGCGGCACATGGCTGCTGGCTCACAAAGACGTTGCCAAGGATGAAGCCAAAAAAGCGGCCGTAGCCGACTTCGTTCATTGGGTGACGCTCGATTCCTCCGATACGGGCCTGCAAACTTATTGGGCTAACGGCACGATGAAGGAAGGCGAGCAAGGCACGAAGGATAGCGTCGCATCTTCAGTCGTTATGTCGAATGCCAACGGTCAAATCGATCTGCTCGGCGGACAGAATATGTTCGACGTGTTCGTCCCGGCCAATGCCAACGCTTCCGGCAAAAACCTGACCCAGTTCGACGAATCGATCAACAGTCTCTGGCGCGACCAGGTACGGGAATATACGGCGGGCAATAAGAGCCGGGATAAAGCGATCGCGGACTTCAAGCAGCAGGTCAAAGACACTCTAGACATCGCCAGCGAATAGAAAGGCGCCGAAGGGGCGGGTGAATATCCCCGCCCCTTCATATTAATTGACGGGGTGAGAATCATGCGGCGCAAAGGTGTCAACTATTCGAGATACGGCTATATTTTCAGCCTTCCTTTTATTTTTGCGTTTCTGGTTTTCTCGCTGTATCCCATTTTATACACCGCAGCTATCGGGTTCACCAATTTACAGGGGCTAATTCCAAAGCCGATCCGGATTCTGGATAATCCGTTTCAGAACTTCAAAGATCTTATTTTCGATAATGTCGCTTTTCAGACATCGTTAACGAATACCGCGATCCTCTGGATTTCGAACTTCATCCCTCAGATCGTTCTCGCGCTTTTGCTCGCTGCATGGTTTACTAACCAACGCCTCAGAATACGGGGCCAAGGCGCTTTTAAAGTCATGCTCTACATGCCGAATATTATCACGGCGAGTACGATCGCCGTGCTTTTCAGCACCTTGTTCGCTTATCCGATGGGTCCCGTGAACAGTTTGTTCGAGCTGCTGGGCTGGTCCGACGCACCGATTTTCTTCCTTCAGGACAAGACGACGGCACGAGGCATCGTATCCTTCATCCAGTTCTGGATGTGGTACGGCAATACGATGATTGTCCTTGTTGCTGGCGTTATGGGCATCAATCCGGCCCTCTTCGAGTCGGCGGCTATGGACGGCGCTAACGGATTCCAGACCTTCTTCCGCATCACGCTGCCGAGTCTTCGGACGATCCTGCTGTACGTGCTGATCGTGTCGATGATCGGCGGTTTGCAAATGTTCGATATTCCGCAGCTGTTCATTGTCCCTTCGGGAGGACCGGACAACGCTACGCTCACCACGTCCGTGTTCATCTACGGGCAAGCATTCAAGGGCAGCTATTTGTATAATCGCGCGGCTGCAGCGAGCATGATCATGTTCGCGATCGCGGCGGTGCTGTCGGCGGCGCTGTTCTACGCGATGCGCGACCGCGACGCGGCAAGACTCGCGAAAGAAGAAAAGAAGCTTAGAAAAGCTGCAAAAACAGCGGCAAGGGGGGCTTAAATCGTGGCCAATATCGAAAGAAACGGAACCGTCTCCCTGCACATGAACCGGAGGAAGGAGAGCGGAAAGGCCGTCCGACGCATGAACAAGACGATCATTTACATCGTTCTAATCCTCCTGGCGCTGCTTAGCATCCTTCCGTTCTGGATCATGTTCGTGAACGCCACGCGTTCTACGCCGGAAATTCAGAGCGGTCTCTCGCTGCTGCCCTCGACGCACTTGTCGACCAACTGGAAAGTGCTGCTGGACAAGAGCTTCGATCCCATACGCGGTTTCTTCAACTCGCTGATCATCTCCGGCTGCGCGACCCTTTTGACCGTTTATTTCTCGTCTCTGACGGCATACGGGCTAACGGCATACAATTGGAGGATGCGTCAGCCGTTCTTTACGTTCATTATGTGCGTCATGATGATTCCGGCGCAGGCAAGCGCCATCGGATTCTATCAGTTCATGTATCAGCTTCATTGGACGAATAACTTCCTGCCGCTGATTCTGCCGGCGATCGCGGCTCCGGCCGTGGTGTTCTTCATGCGCCAATACTTGCTCGCAACGCTGTCGATCGAGATGCTGGAGGCGGCGCGCATAGATGGATCGGGCGAATTTCGCACGTTTAACCGAATCGTTATGCCGATCATGATTCCGGCCGTGGCGACGCAGGCGATCTTCGCGTTTGTCGCCAACTGGAACAATCTGTTCATGCCGCTGATTCTTCTGACGCAGAAGGATAAATATACGCTTCCGGTCATGGTAAGCTTGCTTCGAGGCGATATTTACAAGACGGAGTTCGGCTCGATCTATTTGGGACTGGCGCTGACCACGCTGCCATTGTTTGTGATATACTTCCTGTTGTCGAGGTATATTATCGCGGGCGTGGCGCTTGGCGGAGTGAAGGAGTAGCTCGTCATTCTGACCGAACCGTATCCTGCCGGTTTGGCATGATGTTGGGTGGGGGATACGAACGTGCACAACACAAAAATTCGAGCGCTGACCATACTGGCGTTGGGCCTGGCCTTCGTTGCATCCGGTTGCGGGAAAAGCATGAACGATCGCAGTTCGGAGGCAACGACGGACGAGAAGGTGACGATCAACATGATGCACCTGTGGCCGGCAGCGGGCGCACCGGGCCAACACCAGGTCGTAAACGAAATTATCGACGAGTACCGGGCGGAGAATCCCAACGTTATCATTAAGCAGGAAGTGCTGGATAATGAACGCTACAAGGCCAAGCTTAAAGTGATCTCCGCCGTTAACGAGCTGCCAGACGTAGGCCTGACGTGGGCGGCCGGATATCTTCAGCCGTTCGTCGAAGGCCAGCTGTTCACGCCGCTCGATGAATTGCTGCATAGCGAACTGCAGGATTCGTTCGTTGCGGGAACTACGGAAGCCTTTACCGTAGACGGCAAAATCTACGCGCTCCCGCTCGAATTCAATATCGCTCCGATTTATTACAATAAGCAAATTTTTGCGCAGTACGGTTTGCAGATTCCAACGACTTACGGCGAATTTCTGCAGATCGTTCAAACGCTTGCCGCCAATGGCGTAAAGCCGATCGCGCTCGGCAACAAAGATCGCTGGACGGGCTCGCTATGGTATATGTATTTGGCCGATCGCATCGCAGGAACGGAAGCGCTTACGAATGCGATCAAGGGCACGGCTTCCTTCACCGATCCGGGTCTTGTCGAAGCGGCGAAGCGCGTTCAGGAGCTTGTCGATAGGAACGCGTTTAACGAAGGCTTTAACGGTCTGTCGAATGACGAGGTCAAAGTGGACTTTATATCCGGCGGAGCCGCCATGTACCTGATGGGAACATGGGAGCTTCCGAACTATACGACCAATCAGGAGATTCAACAATCGTACCGCGACAGCATCGGCTTCTTCAAATTTCCGACCGTCGACGGCGACAAGAGCCATATCGACAGCTGGGTAGGCGGGCCGGGCGTCGGCTTGTTCGTCGCTGAGAATTCCCCCGTCAAAGAAGAAGCGAAAAAATTCGTGAAGTACTTCGTGAAGCGGTGGGGAGAAGAATCGGTAACCGGAGCCGGCGTGATTCCGGCCACTAAGGTGAACACGTCCAAGCTTCAGCTTCCGCCGCTTTACATTGACCTGCTCAACGAAGTGAATAGCGCTACGAGATTTACGCTGTTTGCCGACGTGCAGATGGCATCGGGCGCTGCCGAGGTTCACCTCAACCGCATCCAGGCGCTGTTCGGCAAGGAAATTACGCCCGAAGAGTTCGCCCAAGCTCACGATGAAGCCATTAAGACCGGTAAATAAGTCGTGAGACCACCGTAAATCGAATGTATTAAGAAACCTCATCTTGGCGAATGGTTGCTCGACACTTCCATTTCGCCAAAGGACGGTTTCTTTTTTATTTTCCAAGTGGGATATTACTGTATATATGCAACCCATTCAATCAATTTTCTACTCTATAGATAAGAGAAGGGGTAAAGGAGAACAGCGGATGGAAGACCAGGGAATCATTCACCTGTACTTACAGCGATCGCAGCAAGCGATTTCGGAGACAAAGAATAAATACGGAGCATATTGCCGGGCCATCGCCAGAAACATTCTTTTTAATCTCGCGGATGTTGAAGAGTGCGAGAACGATGCTTATCTGGCGGCATGGAATGCAATACCTCCTCATAGGCCTCGGAAATTATCCGTATTTCTGGGAAGACTGACGCGCAATATTGCGCTTGATAGGCATGGCTACAATACGGCGAAGAAGCGTAATCGCGAGTTTGACGTCATTTTAACCGAGTTGGAAGGATGTTTAGCCGCTCCGGATACGGTAGAGACGGAGTATGAAGCGGGGGAGCTTGCGAACGCAATCAATCAATTCCTATATGCCTTAGACGAGCAGGCAAGGAATTTATTTATCAGGAGGTACTGGCACTCCGATTCCATAGAGGAGCTGTCAATCCGATTTAATATGAGCGGCAGCAAAGCCAAATCCCTGTTATTTCGGACAAGAAACAAGCTTAGAGTTCATCTGGATAGAGAGAGGGGCTAACCTGTGAAAAGAGAAGAGCTGTACAAGGAGATCGGCTTGATTGATGAGAGCTTGATTGAAGCGGCTGAGCAGAGCGGAACGGTAAAAAGGAGAAAACGACTCTCTAAAGGGTGGGTGGTGCTAATAGCCTGTCTTGTTCTATATAGTTCAACCTCGACCGTCTTATTGGCGACGGATTATTATAAAAATCAAAATACAGAGCCCTATATCCGCTATTTGACACCGAATGACATGGAGTTGGCCCCGACCGCTTCCTATGATGCGGAGAAATTTATCCAAGCTTTGAAGAGCGATAATAACGAGTCCGTCTATATTGCCATCAACAGGCTGGTGGAAAGTTTTAATGATGGTATGCTGAGAGAGAAGGCGTTGAAGGAGCTTCAGCCGTTCCTGACAACCGACAATCCCAAAATCGCAGATGCAGCCGCCTTCGCCGTAGATATTCTATCCCAAAGCTATCGCAGCCCTTACGTTTATAAGCTGGCGGATGGAAGCATCCTGTTCACTCTTTTTAACCATTATTCGGATTATGGCAGTCACAATGTTCTTTGGAGAATTAAAGACAATGTGCTTGAAGAGTATTTCAGTTTCTATAAGCCGTCGATGTATATTAAAGAAGTGATCCCGTCGCCCAATCGGAAGTCGATTGCGGTCGTCACCTGCTCCAATAAGAGCGAATTCGTGCAAATCCTGAACGTGGAAGAGGGCAGAACGAGCCCGGAGCTGATAGAATCGTCAAGGGTGAACTATGGCGCGCAAAAAGGCTTGGACACATGGATTCGCACGGATCACGAAAACTATAGCTACGCCAATCGCATCGAGTGGACGGACGAGGACACTCTACAGTTCGAAGGCTCCCTTGCCTACCAGGACACAGAGATTATCGAGAACGTAATCGTGACGTATCGGTACAGCGAGAAGAGAATCGAAGTAAGAGAGCTTGACGAATCCAGATGAGAATCGCCGGATGGACGTGTCGGCATAGAAGCAGACTTCTTAACGCCCGTAGCCGGCCCGAACGGAATGATTCAATTGCTGGACGGCCAAGTTCAGCACCATAACGAGAAGGAACGAGAGAGCTTTAGTCGATTTCTGAAGAGCGCGAAGGGCCATCCTCCGGACCAAACGGAGACATCCTCAAACGACAGCCCCGTCGCGATCCTAATTGTCGGTGCCCTTGCCGTCGTCGCCGCTCTATATGCGGCATACAGATGGCGCAAACGTAAAGAAAGCTCCCTCTAAGCGGCGGTCCTCCGAAAGGAGCCGCCGCTTTCCCTTTCTATGCACCGACTGTCCGGGTCAAAACCGCCGCTCCTGTTTTTCCTCCCGGGTCGGGACGCGAAGGCAAAAAAAGTGCCTTGTACCCGCCAAAGATTAAAATATGTACCATAATGATTCCCTAGCGTCATTTCGGCACAATCCGGCCCCTCGATATAATGGGAGCATACTTCAGAGAGGGGGTGCACCCGTGCAGCGCGCAGCAGGCGCGAATTCGATGTCGATAAGCGGACCGGTCCGGCGGCCTTCGCTCGCTATTCGAATGCGCCGTTACTGGTTTCTTTATTTGTTGTTTGTTCCGGTTATCGTCTACTATCTTGTCTTCAGATATTATCCGATCTTCCTGCAGGGCATTTTGGCGTTTAAGCAGTACAAGCTATCCTCGGGAATATGGGGCAGCCCCTGGGTCGGCTTCGACAATTTCACCTACGTGTTCGCCAGACCGGATTTTTACAATGTGCTGGAAAATACGATTGTCATCAGCTTGCTGCGAATCGCGTTCGGATTTTTTCCTCCGATTGTGCTGGCGATCCTGCTGTTCGACCTGCGGTCGTCGTGGCTTCGCAGAGTCAGTCAGACGATTTTGTACATTCCGCACTTTTTCTCATGGGTTATCATCTACGGCATTGTGTTCGCCATGTTCTCGAATACGGGGATGGTTAATCAATTGATCATGGGCATTGGCGGCAGCGAGCAGAATTTCCTGATGGCTCCGGATTGGTTCCGGCCCTTGATCGTCGGCAGCGGCATCTGGAAAGAGATCGGCTGGGGAACGATCATTTATTTGGCGGCGCTGACCGGAATCGATCCGTCGATCTACGAGGCGGCGAAGGTGGATGGAGCGGGACCGCTGCAGCGGATTCGTCACATTACGCTGCCAGGAATTCGTCCGGTCGTCGTCTTCTTGTTCACTCTGTCGCTGGGCAGCGTGCTGAACGCCGGCGTGGAGCAAATTTTGCTGTTTTACAGTCCGGCTACCTACGAGGTCGGCGATATTATCGACACGTTCGTTTTCAGGCAGGGGTTAAATCAATTGCAATACAGCATGGCGACGGCAGTAGGGTTGTTCCAGTCGGTAATCGGGCTTATCCTGATTCTGTCGGCCAACTGGCTGGCGAAGCGATATGCTGGAACGGGAATTTGGTAAGGGGGGAGAAAAGAATGTCCAACGGGAACGAAAAAGTCTATCAAGCCGTCTCCTCGGCGATCGTGCTTGGGCTGACCCTGCTGTCCGCCATCCCCCTGATCTACGTCATTTCCATGTCATTGGTCAACGAACAGGAATGGATCGATCGGGGCGGGTTTATTTTATGGCCGCAAAACCCGACCTTAATCGCTTACGAGAGGTTGTTCCAGGGGACCGCCGTGCTGCAGGCACTGAGCGCAACCGTCGTTCGGACGGTGCTCGGTACCGCGCTTGTTCTCCTGATGACGACGTTGGCGGCTTACGTTCTATCGAAGAGGAATTTGCCGGGACGCAAGCCGATGCTTTTCTTTATTCTGGTCACGATCTTGATCGGCGGGGGCCTCATTCCGACGTACCTGGTCGTGCGCGATCTGCATCTGCTCGATTCCGTCTGGGCGCTGATCCTTCCGGGGCTGGTCGATAGCTGGAGCGTGCTGGTGCTGAAACAGTTTTTCGAAAACATTCCCGGAGAGCTGGAGGAATCGGCTGTTATCGACGGAGCGGGGGAAGTGACGCTGATGAGCAAGATTATGATTCCGATGGCGGCGCCGGCTATGGCGGCGATCGGTTTGTTCATCGGGGTCGCGCATTGGAACTCCTGGTTCGACGCTCTAATCTATCTCGACGATTCGAAATGGCATCCGATTCAGCTGCTGATCCGCAATATGTTTTCCAGCTCGGAGATCGGAGCGCAGTTCAACAACGCCGGCCAGCACAACGCTTTTAATCCGGTGAACCGCGTATCCGCGGAGTCGCTGAAGATGGCGCTTGTCGTCATCGGCACGCTGCCGATTCTATGCGTCTACCCGTTCCTCCAGAAGCATTTCATGAAAGGCATGTATTTAGGGGCGGTCAAAGGGTAACTGCCGGGAATACGGGATGAACAAGACACTACATAAAACCGAAGGAGAGATTTGGACATGGTAAAGTCGTTGACAAAGGGCAAGGTCTGGATGACGGCAGCGCTCGCCTGCGCAGTTTTGCTGCAGACGGCGTGCGGCAACGGAAACGAGGGAGGAACGGCATCAAGCGCCGATCCTTCCGCACCGGCAACGCAAGGGGCATCCTCCGAGCGCGTGAATATCGAGCTGATGGAGGTCGGTTGGGTCAATACGCCGGTTGGCGACAACGATCCGTATAAGAAATGGCTCGACGACAAGTTTAACGTCAACTTCAAGCTGACGGCGCTGCCCGCGGCCGATCTGGAAGCGAAAATACTGACCCGGTTCGCGAGCCAGGAGCCGCCCGATCTCATTTTTACGTACGACAAAAACCAGATTCTGAAGCTGCAGTCTCAAGGCGTGCTCATGGAAGACGTGACGCCGTTGCTGGAGAAGCTTCCTTCCATTAATGGTGCGCTCGACGAGAACGCCAAAACCTTTACAACGCAGGACGGGAAAATGATCGCGATTCCTCGGCCGCCCGAGCCGGGCAACTGGACGGTTATGGTGCGCAAGGATTGGCTTGCCAACCTGGGCTTGGATATTCCGAAGACAAACGACGAATTGATGAACGTCATCCGTAAGTTCACGACGGACGACCCCGACAAGAACGGCAAAGCCGATACGTGGGGCATCAGCTCGGCGGGAGGCGGAAGCAGCCTGGGCGAGATCGGGAACTTCCAGGGCATGTTCGGCCAGTTTTACGGCTTCTATATTCAGGACAATGCGGCGGCGCATGCAGTGACCACCGGAGTTCATAAGCAGTTTCTGGACTTCGTCAAAACGCTGGTCGACGAGAAAACGATCGATCCCGACTGGTATACGCAGGGCTGGGAGCAGCGCAAGCCCAAGCTGTTCGGCAACAAGATCGGAGTCGCATGGTATCCGGGCTCAATCGTCGCCGAGCACGAGAGCCTGCAGGAGAACAAAGGCAATTACGTTGACGTCTGGGAAGCCATCCCGATGCCGAAGGGCTCCGAGAACGGCGGCGTGCGCGGACCTAGCGGGCTGGTGAACGGAATGTATGCGATCTCGGCGAATGCAGCCAAGGATCCGGCCAAGCTGGAGAAGATCGCACAGCTGCTCGAAGGCGTCAGCTACCCGAACGACGGCTACTGGGCGCTTCGCTGGGGCGTCGGCCCCGACGGACAGGAAGTGCTCGATCTGGAGGACGGCTTCAAATTTTATACCGAAGCGCAGGACAAATACCGGAAGGAATATCCGGGCGCATGGGATTACGGTACCTGGATCGGGACGAGCCGGGATAAGGTTCTTCAGAGCACGGCCGACGAGCCGAATGCTACAGGCATGAAGCAGCTGGAGCTGGACGAGAAGGCCAAAGGGTTCGAAGCTACCAAGAACTACAACGACCTGCTGGAGCTCGATCCGCAGCTCGTATCGGACATCACGAAGATGACGGAGGAGTTCCAGATCAAATACATTCTCGGCAAGGAAACGGACTACGACAAGTTCGTGGCTAACTGGAAGAAGGCGGGCGGCGAGCGTCTGCTCGAGGAAGCGGAGAAGCAGTTTAAAGCGATGAACTTAATCCAATAATTCGCTAAGCGCTACGAATCTATCGAGAGGGGACTGGACTGTGACTGTGTCGACAAGCAGCAGGGACGGGTTCAAGATTAACGGTCGTTTCGTCGGATTCATATTGGCTTTATTCGTAATGGTATTCGGCTCGTTCGCGTGGTTTTCTTCGGAAGCCCGCGCGAGCGGCTGGACCAAGCTGTACACCGAGGAAGGGGGAAGAACCCCCTTCGACTTCAACCAGACGGCGACGAGGGGGCAGAAGTTCGCTTCCTCGGGCTTCGATGCATTGCGGGTGGCCGCACCGAGCTGGGGGAACAACATCGGCAATCTGACATTGTCCCTGTACGCTTGGAATACCGACTATGCGACAACGACGGCGCAGGCGCCAATCGCGCGGACAACGTTCGTCGATTACGTCGATAACGCCTGGCTGGAGCTTGAATTCCCGATGCAGCCGCAGGGACAATACCTTTGGGAGCTGAGCAACCCGATGGAATGGGTGGGCGTGTACGCGTACGACCGCAAGCCGGGCGATACGTCCGTCTCCTTTGCCGACGGAGCAACGGCTCCGGTGCAGGGCTATAACTATCAAGCCGAAGCCGGATTTGCCTCGGGAGGGTGGAAAGCGCTTTACGAGGCTTCCGGAGTTCGGGGGCGGTCGGCCATGGGACTGACGCCGGAAGGGAATATCCTTTCCCGCGGCGAGAGGTTTTACGGCTCTAATTTCGATACGCTTCGCGTGAGGGTGTCGAACTACGAGCAGCTGAATCGCGACGTGACTTTGACCCTGTACGCCTGGAATACGAATTATGCGACTTCGATAGCCGGCCAACCGATTGCGTCCAAAGCGTTCGAGGATCTGCCGTCGGACGACGATTGGATCGAGCTGAACTTTGTTCGGCAGCAGCCCGGCGACTACCTGTGGGTGCTGGACGATCCATCCGGGCATGTCGGTGTATGGACGTATACGGAGAGCGGGCACGGAGCGCAAGCTTTCGTGAACGGATCGACGCAGGGCTTCGGCTTGGGCGCAGGCTTCGATTATATTTCCGAGACGTACGCCTATGCCGCCGTCGCGCCGGGAACGGCTGAGGCTCCAATCGGACCCGCGACCCTGAAGGCAGGGGAGACGGTCGAGTATTATAGCGGAGCCCCTAATGCGGCGGACAACAATCAGGCTTATCTGTTCGACTGGGGAGACGGTACGACTTCGCTATCCTCGACCGTCAAGCCGATGAACGGCGGGGACACGTATCGCAAAGGGCGGTCCTCGCACTCCTGGAGCGAGCCAGGCTCGTATTCCGTGAAGGTGCGGGCTTACGATCAGGACGGCAACCCCTCCTCCGGCTGGTCGGCGCCCCTTCAGGTGACAGTGACGGGAGCGAGCGTAAACAACGTTATCAACGGCGTTCAGGTCTACGCTTCCTCCTCCGCTTCGGATTCCGCCCATGCTGCGGCTAAAGCGCTAGACGATAATCCGTCCACCTACTGGTCGAGCAAGCTGTCTTCATACAACGGCTTTAGGGAGGAGCATCTTGCAGTCGATCTGGGCGCAATCTATACCGTCGATCGACTGGCGCTGACCCCGCGGACCGGAAGACAAGGATTCCCGAGGTCGCTGACGCTGTCTTACAGCACGGACGGGCAAATCTGGCACGATGTACCGATACACCGCGAGGCGATCGTGCCGAATCCCGGCAATTCCGACTTCGCTTTGGAAACCGGGGGACTCGCCGCTCGTTACTTCAAAATTGCGGCGAATCGTCTGGGTACGGACGGCCAAGGCCGTTACGCCTTTCAATTGGCGGAGCTGCAAGCGTTCGGGAAGGCGGGTACGAGGTTCCACACATCCAGGGGAGGCGCCTTCGACGCCGACTGGAGCAACCTCTATACCGTCTACGGTCTGGCGCAGAACGAGCTGACGCCGGAAGGCAACCGCTGGCTGAACGGTCCGGGAGGCATTCTCGGCATCGGGCCGACGGAATGGCAGCTATGGTCGGCTCAGAAGCTGAGCTGGACCAAGGAAACGAAGCTGAAGAACGAGCTTTACCAGCAAATGCTGGACGTACCGATGGACGCCGACGGTTTTGTGTGGGCGCACACGTTCGGGCAGAAGCATCTCGACCTATCCAAGCATTATTCAAACAATCCTTTGTACATTATGGGCGTGCATAGGCTCTATATGTGGACCCGGGACGACGCCATGCTGAACGATCCGCTGCCGCCGCTTCCCTACGGGAATGCTCCGGCCTATCCGCAGGGCGTGACCACGCTGCTGGAGAAGACTCGCAAAGCGATGGATTTCATACTGACCGAGCAGCAGGGGGACCAGGGGCTTCTTGTAATAGGCGACCCGGACAATAACGGAACGGCCAACGCACATCCCTCCAACTATTGGGACAACTATCCGATGGGATACAAGAGCGCGTATGAGAACGTCCTGTTTTACGGGGCGGTCCAAGCGATGGCGGAGCTGGAGGATGCCGTCGGCAGCCCGGTTAAGGCGGGGCAGCTGCGCGACCTGCTTCCGGACATCAAGGAAGCGTTCAACGAGACGTTCTGGGACGTTCAAACCGGACGTTATATCGGATCGATCGACATCAACGGAGTCGAGCGGGACTACGGGTTCACGTTCCTGAACGCGATGGCCGTCAGGTACGGACTGGCCGATGGGGCGCAGGCGGACTCGATCTACGAATGGCTGGACGGCGAGCGGATCATTCCCGGCGAGACGTCGACGGGGGCGGATATTTACGACTGGGTTTGGGCTCCGCGGGCGAACACTGTCGCGATCGAATCCAAACAGCCGTACTGGTGGTACAGCTACAACGGCGCGATCAGCGTAGCTCCGGGAGGAAGCGCGACTTACGGCAACCATCTGGAAAACGGCGGGGCGATCTTCTATACGTCCTACGACGACATGATGGGCAGATTGCAGTCCGGAGGGGGCGCGGATGGCGCGTTTGCCCGAATGGAGCAAATTCTCGCGGAGTTCCGCCTTGATGAGCTGCGCAGAGATCCTGCCAACAACGTCGGAGCGCCATGGACGATCGGAATTGTCGGGGAATACCCGGAATCGGGCATCGTGCCGCTGGTTATGGCGGACGGCTTCCTCGGTATGACCGCGAAGCCGGACGGCCTGCACATCCGGCCGAATCTGCCGACTGAGCTGGACAATGCAGGGCTGCGCGATGTCGTCTATGCGGGTCAGACGTATCATATCCAGGGAAGCAGGAGCGCTGTCGTCGCTTTCTCGACCACGCTTCCGGACGGAACCGTCGAGATTGTTGTGCCGAACGGTTCGGAATATGTGGTTCCGGCACCGGTGAATACGCCATAACGAATTAAAAACCGAAGCAGAGGACGTAAGAGCATGACGAAAGCAAAATGGATTTGGTATCCGGGAGACTTCGAGCTGTGGCTGCACGCGAGAACGATGATGCGGCGGGACGAGCGCGGCATGTACATCCCGCCGATATGGAAGATCGATTCCTGCCATCCGAACGTCAAGTTCCGCAAGATCGTGGAGCTTGAACGGGAAGAGACGGTTGCAATCGCGGCGAACGGGCGGTTTAACGTCATGGTGAACGGGCGGTACCGGTACGACGCCGCAACGAGCTTCGAGCTGGAAGCCGGTCGGAGCGAGATTGTCGTATCGATCATGAACGATCAAAGCTTGCCGACGATCTACGTCGAGGGAACGACCGTTCATTCGGACGAGAGCTGGAGCGCGTCTTACCAGAACAATAAGTGGACGGATGCCGCCGCGTGGATCTTCGACCGCCCGGAGGAGCCGCCCGTGCTCTACCGTTTGGCGACCGAGCGGATCGAGCCGATCCGCTCGGAGGCCGCCGGTCCGAACGCCCGACTGCTCGATTTCGGCCGGCAGATGTTCGGCTACGTCGAACTTCGCGGCCTCGAAGGCCGGGGCCGGGTTCGCGTCTTCTATGGCGAATCGGAGGAAGAAGCGCAATCGGAGGAGTTTTGCGAAACCTTCGATACGGCCGACATCGGCGGGGAGACAAGCTATACGTTCCCGCTGGGCAGAGCCTTCCGCTATGTTCGGGTTCGAACCGATCCGGGGCTTATCGTCCGGGACGTCGGCGCTCTCTATGAATATCTTCCCCTGGAATACAGGGGAAGCTTTCGCAGCTCCGATCCCCTGTTGAACGAGATCTGGGACGTCTCGGTCCGCACCTTGCATTTGAATACAAGGGAATTTTTTCTCGACGGCATCAAGCGCGACCGCTGGGTCTGGTCGGGCGATGCCTACCAGAGTTTTCTGATGAATTACTACAGCTTCTTCGACGAGGCGGTCTGCCGCCGCACGCTGATCGCTCTAAGGGGCAACGATCCGGTCGAGATTCATTTGAACACGATTCTGGACTATTCCTTCTACTGGATTCTCTCTTTGGAGGATTACGTTCTCTATACCGACGATACCGATTTCATCGCGATGATGTACCCGAAGCTCGTTACGCTGATGGATTTTTGTCTGAACCGTACGAACGAGAACGGAATGATCGTCGGCGTTCCGGGAGAAGACTGGGTGTTCGTGGATTGGGCGGAGATGAGCAAGGACGGAGAACTTTGCGTGGAGCAAATCCTGCTGTGCCGCTCCTTGGAGATCGTCTGCGGGTTTGCCCGGCAATTCGGACACGAGAATGAGGCTGAACGATACGGTCGTCTCGCGGCGGAGTTGAAGGAGAAGGTACTCGCGGCCTTCTGGGACGAAGAGCAGGGCGGACTGGTTCACAGTCGGGTCGACGGCGTGCTGAACCGCCATATGACCAAATACGCCAACCTGCTCGCAGTCCTGTTCGGCTATCTGTCTTCGGAGAGGACGGAGACCGTCAAGCGCGAGGTGCTAAAGAACGAGCGCGTTCAACCGATAACGACTCCGTATATGAGATTCCACGAGCTGGCCTGCCTGTGCGAGCTCGGAGAGCAGGAATACGTACGCGAAGAAATGCTGGCTTACTGGGGCGGCATGCTGAGGCTGGGGGCGACCTCGTTCTGGGAGGAATACGATCCGACCGCCGAAGGGGCGAAGCATTTCGAGATGTACGACAGACCTTTCGGCAAAAGCCTGTGCCACGCTTGGGGGGCGAGCCCGATCTATCTGCTCGGCAAATATTACTTGGGCGTGCGCCCGACCGCATCCGGCTACGCAGCCTATGTCGTCGAGCCAAAACTCGGCGGGCTGGAATGGATGGAAGGAGCCGTCCCCACTCCGGGCGGAACGGTCAGCTTGTACGCAGACGCCTCGACGATCCGGGTTCGATCGGCGCAAGGGGGCATAGGGCACCTGAAATTCCGGTCGTCGGAGCCGCCTTCAGCAGTCGAGGGAACGGTTAAGCGGATTGGCGACGGCGAGTACGAGCTTGTTCTGGAACGTCCGGACGTTACCTATGAAGTGCGATATACTGCGAGTAACCCTAATTCGTAATATAATAGGTGAAAAGTCGGATCGCCGCTGCTAAGGGGCTGTGGGCAATTGAGGAAATGGCGCCGCTTCAAGATGAGAAATCTTCCGTTATTCGCGAAGATTTCTCTCGTTTTTTCGCTGGTTGTAACCTGTTTCATTCTCTTGATCGGTCTTAGCTCTTATTCGGTCTACCGCAATAGCATGGAAACCCAGGTCGGAGATTTCGTTCCGCAGGTTCTGGAGCAGGTCGGCGCCCGTATCGACGGCTATGTCGACGAGCTGCTGATGGTGCCCCAGTCGATCTTCTATATGCCTGGGGAGAGCGACGCATTGGGGGTTCTGCGCGCCGCCAACGATCCCGCGGTCACACGTTCGCTGGAATACACCTTGGATCTTCATGCCGTTCTGAATCGGTTGAATTTCAGAACCGGAGAGAATCTGCAATCGATCACCTTCTACTCGTTGGCGGGGGACGCTTACCTCTTAACCAAGGGCGGAGGCATGTGGGTCGAGCGGAACTATAAGGATCAGCCCTGGTACGGGGAGCTGGATACGGAATATTATGCGCCGACGGTCTGGGGGACCTATCAGGACGAGACGGTTACGGGCCGTCCGTACGTCTTCTCGATCGTGCAGCCGGTACAAAGCGCGAAGAGACACCGCATCGACGGCGTCATTCAAGTGTCGGGTTCGATCGAGGCGATCAGCGCGATGATCAGGAAGGTGAATTTCGGAGCCGGCTCGATCGTGTACGTGCTGGATCACCGCAACCATATCGTATTTTCGACCAATCCGTCGGTGATTGGCCAAGCGTGGAATCGCTCTTACGGCTTCGATTGGGGCGAGAGACCGGTCGGTGCGGATTCGTTCGAGCTCGAGCTGGAGGACAAGCCGTATCTGTTCAGCTACAACTGGTCGTCCGACTCGGGCTGGAAGGTCGTCAGCCTGATTCCAAGCGAGAATCTGAGCAAAGGAATTTACCGGATCAAATTTTGGACGTACGCCGTCGTGGCATCGGGAATTCTGATCGTGTTCGGGTTGGCGCTTGCCATCGCGTACGGGTTTACGAAGCCGCTTCGGAAGCTGAGCGATCGGATCAAGCATTTGGATCTTCAGCACCTGGACAAGCCGCCCGACGTAGATCGGCTGGACGAGGTCGGGCATCTGTCCAATTCGTTCCAGAACATGATCAAGCGGATGAACGGCTTGTTCGGCGAAATCACGCATGAGAAAGTGCTAAAGCAGGAGGCCGAGATCAAGGCGCTGCAGAGCCAGATCAACCCTCATTTTATCCACAATGCGTTGGAAACGATCCGGATGACCTACAAGTCGGGCCGGCACGAGAACGGGGAACAGGGCTTGGTTTCGCTCGGGCACGTCCTGCGCTATCAAGCGGCCCAGGAGCAGGATGCCATTCCGTTCTCCGCCGAGCTCGAATTTCTGAACAAATACTTGAGTCTGCAGAAGCTTCGCTACGGGGATCGGCTTTCCGTTGACCTGGAGGTGGACCCGGAAGTGGAGAAGCACTCGATCCCTTATATGATTTTGCAGCCGTTGGTGGAAAATGCTTTGAAATACGGTGTCTCCTCGTTCGATCATTCAATTGCGCTGACGGTTCGGATCGGCGTCGAGGATGGGTTCATTACAGGAGACGTAATCGACGAAGGCAAAGGAATGTCGCCGGAGCGGCTGGAGCAGGTGATTGCCGAGATGGGCGCCTTCTCGGGCAACCGGCAGGGCGGAATCGGGCTCGCCAACGTCTACCAGCGTCTTCAGCTTTTGTTCGGTCCGTCGGCCGAGCTCCATATCGAAAGCCATCAAGAAGTCGGGACGATCGTCAGCTTTCGCTTTCCGGTCCGCCCGCATAACAAGGGGAAGCTTAAACATGCGAATCCTAATCGTTGACGATGAACAGGAAATCCGCAACGGCATCCGCCATTTGCTGATCGGCTCGGCGTTAGCCGACCGGATCGAAATCGTCGGGACGGCGAACGACGGCCGCGAGGCGATGATCGTGGCCGGCAGCGGGCCGGTAGATCTGATTATTACCGATATTCGTATGCCGGGGATGGACGGGTTGGAGCTGATCCGGCATATTCGTACGGCCAATCCTTCGATCGCTTTCATCATTCTAAGCGGCTATGACGACTTCTCGTATGCTCGCGAAGCGATGCGTTACGGCGCGCTCGACTATCTGCTGAAGCCGGTGGAGGAGCGCGAGCTTCTCGGAATCGTCGAGCGGTTGATCGAGCGGACGAACAAGGAGAAGGAGCCTTCTCTCTATCTGACCCGCGACGAATTCCGCGCTCTTCGGGAGAATGGGGAATGGAAAGCTGTGGCCCTTTGCGGCGCCGACGAGCTGCCGAAGGAGCGGGTACGGGAGTTGGGCGGCGAACCGTTGCTGCAGTGGATGCTGGCCAAGGTGCACTCGGAGGCGGCGAGGGAGCTTGGCGGCATTTACCTTCTGACCGGGGATTCGGCGGTTCCTTTCCGCTATTCCTTTGGGCTCGCGGCGGGGAGCGAACATGAGCTTCGGAATAAGCTTGCCGAATTCGCGCAGCGAGTCCATCATTTCTGCCGGGAAAGGGTGAAGGTGCCGGTCAGCTTCGGCTTATCGGAGCCCGTTCGACAGGAGGGGCAATCCTCCGAAGAGATGCCGATAGACCTGGCTTTCGTCCGAGCGCAGCAGGCGTTGTTTTCCAGAGTGCTGTTGGGCAGCGGCATATATCGGGGGGAGGACCTTCAGGAGGCGAAGCATCACCATGCGAGCGAGAAGCTGGAGGCGGCGTTGGAGATTAAAGACTCGGATTCCATCGTTGAGGAAATCGAGGCGCTAATCGAGAGGTGCGTACAGGAGGGCAGCGTGAGTGTACTGCTCCTGTCTCTGGAGCGTCTCTTGTTCCTCGTTCACCATCGCTGGCAGGTCGACCTCTCTTCCGCCGATGGGACAAGCATGTCCCTCATGAATCGGACGCTTGAAAGCCTGCTGTGGTCGAGCCGCCCCAGCTCGTTAAGGAAGGGCTTGATGGAATGGATTCAAGGCGCGCTTGCTCGACTCGACCCCGCCAGACAGGAAGGGAAAGTGTTGGCCCGCGCCAAGAAATATATTCAAGCCCATCTGCAGCACCCCGTTAATCTGACGGAAGTCAGTCAGGAGACGCTGGTTACCCCGCAATATTTAAGCAAGCTATTTCGCGAAAAGTCCGGCGAGACGTTCATTGAATATATCACCAGGCTGCGGATTGAAGAGGCGAAGCGGCTGCTGGCGGAGCCCGGCGTTAAGGTGTACGAGGTAGCCAGTCAAGTGGGATATAGCAACTGGAAGCATTTTAGCCGCGTGTTTAAGCAGCATACGGGCTACGGCCCGGCCGATTACAAAAATCGCATTTTCGTCGACCGAGTCGGGTATCAGCACGAGCTGTGAACGCGGTGAAAATAAGCGGGGCTTATCCGATTAAGAATGTGTCGGATAGGCCCCGCTTATCATTTTTGCAGGATCGCGTCGAGGGATTAGAATGGCAATTTCCAATATTCGCTCACATCGGGAGATTCCAGCTCAAGCTGCACTTCCACATTGCCGAGTGCGTACCAACCGTCCTCCTGCCGCCCGGTATTGGCCAATTGGATCGCCGGCTGGCCGGTATGCGGATTGAGGATCGCAATTTCGAACTGATAATGCCCCAGAGGCATATCCGCCGGAATCCAAATCCCATTGTCGTAGATGCTGTCGCCCGGAAGCCACTGATTGATATTGGCGTCCGTGAAGAAAACCTTATGATACTGATCGTTTTTCAGACGCAGCGCGAGCGGGAACTTCTTGTAGCAAGGCGCGACGCCCAGGTTCTCCCACCAGGAAGCGAACGCAAGCTTGCCGCCCGGCTTCACCGCTTCAGGGAAGGAGAACTTGCGCAAAGCGAGGCGATAGCCCATCCGTTTCAGCCAGCGGTCGATATGCGGCTCCCATTCCTTCGGAACCGGCGACGATTTGGCGTTGAAGGAAGAAATATGCCATTTCAGCGATTGGTCGATAATATAATCGACATCCCATCCTTTGTCCTTCCAGTGTTGAATGACCCAGCAAACCTCTAATGAAACGGGGGCCTTCTGCCAAGCGTCCTGCATGCCCGAGCGGATAAGCTGCTGCGGATAATAATCGTGCATATGCGACCAGTCGTCTACATGGTCCCATGCTTTGCCGCACACGTCTCCGAGGCAATCGACGCGCCAACCGACATGGGCCTGGGACAGCCCGAAGCCGTTCGTCTTGTCGTCGGTCAGCAGCATAATGAGCGGCGTTTCTTTGAAGGAGTCCGTATACGCGCTGACTAGCGCCTCTCTCGCTGTCTGGCTCAACAGATTGGAGCCGATGCCTTCTCCCCACGAGCCGACGATGGACAGATCGATGCTTTCCAGGTCCGGATGACCGTCATACCGACTGCCCAGAGCGCGAATAAAGCGTCCGAAATGCTCGGCGTAAGTCGGGTCCTCGGGATCGACCATCCAACCCGGACCGTCATCGAACCTTGGAGGCGGCGTCCCCAACGCTTCGCGATACCACGCAGGAACGTCTTCTTTATCATTAGCGCCGTATGGAGCTATGCGAAGCAATAGGGTTTGCTTGCGCTGGCGGGCCGTCGCAATCGCATGATCGATCAAATCCCAGCGATAGTTGCCCTTCTCCGGCTCCATGTATTTCCAATAGACTCTGAAATAAGCGATCGTCGTTGCCGGATGGTTCTCGTTTTCCAAATTGCCGTCGAAGTCCTGATACACAATCGGAGACCCTTCGGTCCACCCTTTTCCTTCGTTCAGCTTATCTCCGTTAAACCGCTGAAAGGTCATAAATCCGATACCCGGATTAATTAGAACGTCGTCGATCAGCTTCGGTCTGGCGTTAATGATTTTACAGGTACCCATATCGATCTACCCCTTCCGGTGACTTACTTTTAATCGTAAACCAGATCCACGGTATCGCAATTTTAATTTGTTGATATTTTTTGCGATTTGTTTACTCCTTTCCCTTCACATGGACACAGAGCTGCTTTCGCTAAGGAGACATATGTCGCTATTCTTAGAAATATAGTCAATAGGTCCGATAAGCTGGGATATTGGACCCTACTGCCTGAATTTTGAATGTGATACGATATGCGGAAAGAATAGAAGCTGGAAAATGAATCCGATCGAGGAGAAGAGAGGATGGAGCCGATGTACGAGCGTTTGGCGGAGAAACTGAAGACGACTTCCACGATCAGATGGTTTCCCGGTCATGGAGCGGAGGAGAGCTGGATAGAGGAAGCGGAGCAGGAGCTGGGCTTTCGGCTGCCGCCGTCTTATCGCTGGTGGGCGACTCATTACGGCGATGGCTGGTTGAATGGCGGACATATTCTATCGATTGGCGACCCGGAGCATAGAGAATACACCGATAGCGACCTCCTTTACATACACAGGTTGAATAAAGCCGAGGATTGGTGGGTCAGCCGCTTCCCCGACAGGCTGGACGTGTTCATTCCGGATAGCGACGAGCAGTTTTTTTTCGACACGTCGGTTAGGGATGAACAGGGCGAATTTACGGTCATGTGTTACGATCTTATCAATAATGAAATATTCCCGTGTGCTTCGTCATTTGCGGAGTTTCTAGAACGATTGATCGACGAGTACGTATAAATATGAACAAGGGAACTCGAAGAGGTGGCCGGTGGAATTAATTAAATTAAATTGTCCGAATTGCGGCGGGAAGATCCAATATAAAGAAGGGCAAACGCTCAAATGCCCTTACTGCAAAACGGAGCTGCTGTTGAAGGAAAACAAGGTTTATTTTGTTGAACAGACGATTAACAACTATTACGGAACCCCTCCCGCTCGCACGGCAACTCAACCAAAGGCGAGCGCTAAGCAGGTTCTCTTGGTGTTTCTAGTGCTGATCTGCTTTGTGGTCGGATATTTCTTCTTGACGAACAACTCTAAACAATCGGCAGGCGGCGAGGCGAATCAGCCTATTCGGACCATGCCGGAAAGCGAAGTTCTCCTGTTCTTTTTGAGGGATATTTTCGACAAGGGGACTGCGCTGCCATCGGAAGAGGAAATCGCAAGCCTCCGTTACTTGTCCGCCCGTCAAGATGAGGATCAGTGGCATTTTGCTTATAGCTTCGACGATCCGTTTACGAAAGAAAAAGCGGAGATTTTCGACTATGTCGTTACCGACAAAATCTTAAACACGCAAAGAATCGATCAAAAGGATTTTGAAGCTTTTAGCGGGCTTACGGTGTTAAATCTAATGGAAGAATATGAAATTTCGCAAAATCAGGAAATCAGCTTTCGCCAAATGCAGGGCTTAAAGAGCTATAAAGGCGGTTTTAACGAATCGTTCGGACGGTTTGCCCAATATTTTGGCGATAAAGCGAAAATCGTAGATCTCTCGACTCAAATCCGCAGCAATGCGGAATTGGCTTTGCTATTGGATTTTCCGAACCTGCAGTCGCTTAAAATCACCTATGTCGACGAGTCGGTGACGGATTTTCATCTGCTGAACCAATTGCCCCTGAAGTCGTTGTCCTTGAACGGGATCGACGATCTGAAGTGGTTGTCCGCATTAACGGGTCTGGAATCGCTGGTTATCAGCTATAGCGAGGCGACCGATTTCAGCGCGCTTTACTCGTTAAGCCAATTGCGGGAATTGAAGCTCTCCTTTACGCAGAACTTAAAAACGCTCGATTTTCTGCAAAATATGCCGAACCTGCAATCGCTCGATCTTGAGAACGCCGGCATTTCGAACCTGGAGAGTCTTAGAAATAAGCTGTCATTGACGAAGCTGCGTCTGTCCAGCATGAGCAAGCTGGGCTCTGTCGAGCCCGTGAGCAGCTTGACTTCGCTAACGGAATTAGCGATAACCGGCTATTACGGATCCGAGGCGGCCTTAAAGCTGCCCAATCTGAAGATAGCCGAAATGCCGGATACCCTCCTGCCCATGCTGGAGGCGCCCGCATTGCAATCGCTAACGAGTTACCAGCGCAGAAATGATTTGGATGGGGAGCAGCTATTGAAGTATCCGAAGTTGGAATGGCTTTCCTTGGAGGATTTTGGGGACTTCACTCATATTCGCGCTTTAGACAGCCTGCCTAAGCTGCAAACCTTAAATCTGATCGATATGTCTTTTTACGAGGAAACGAGTGAATTGTTCGATTTGAAGCATGTGACCACAATCAATTGCAACGAATGTAGTTTCCAGATCAACACAAAGCAGCCGTTTGCGAACGCCTCGCTGGAGCATCTGATCTTAAATGATATATCATTCCGGATCGGCAACGAAGATTGGCTGAATGAGGTGGATAAGGCAATGCCTTACTTCGCGGGTCTGACGGCATTGCGTTCCTTCACGATGCAGGACAGCTCGCTTCAATCGTTGGATTTTATGAAGGGTTGGCAGAAAATCGAGGTGCTTCATCTGGAGAACAATGCGATTTCCAACGTAGAGCCTTTGGCCTCGCTGTCTAATTTGCGGAAGCTGTATCTTGTCGGAAATCCGGCGCAAAACAAAACTGTGCTCGATAAGGGGATTTTGGTTTATTAAGGCACGGCAGGGCGGGGGAAGCTTAGAGACCCAAGTTTTCAGCGTACAGACCCATGTTGTCGAAGTAAGATTAAACTTGTCCCTCCGCGGACTAGGCCAATAGAGCTTTAGCGGACCGAGGCTGACCGAGGCTGCGGGGTGAGGGGCAAGAAAGTGCCTCCGCGCTGCCTAAGTTGCGGGGTGGAGGCCAAGAAAGTACCTCCGCGCTGCCCAAGTTGCGGGGTGAAGGCCAAGAAAGTGCCTCCGCGCTGCCCGAGCTGCGGGGTGAAGGCCAAGAAAGTGCCTACGCGCTGCCCCAGCTGCGGGGTGGAGGCCAAAAATGTGCCTATGTGCCTTAATGTCCAACGGCTGGGGTCGCGCATCCCACTCGATCTGACAATATTGGCGCACAAACGCCCGGCGGTCCCCCCTCGGGCCTTTAGACTTGAGGCGGCGCAGCCGGGAGTTCGTGCGAGGCTAAGTTATTTTCTTTAATCCGTCTAAGATCCCGATGATCTGTTGCATTCGTTCTATTTTATTTTGATCATTCTTGATTTGTTTTTTTGGGAAATCGCTGTTGCTTCCGAGTCTTGTCGCTCTTTTAATCACTTCTTTATTTTCCGCGATTTTGTCGTTCAGCTCGTTGATTTCCTGATAGAACCTTTCGTAGCTGGAATCGTCAATTAGCGATAGCACGCGATCCTTGGTCCACTCCCCTCCGTCCACATCAACGTAGCAGGAGAATTTGCCCACAACGAAGGATTCTGCCCGTTCGTTGTAGATGGGGATGCTTAATGAATATACCCCTTCAACATTATACGATTTGTCCCCCAGATACTTCGTTTCAAGCCCAGTTGCGCTGTAGCTTGCGTTCGAGCCGAGCGGCTGCCGGAGATACGCTTTTTCGACCATGAAGCTCTCGCAAGCCGCATCGGCTTGATCCAAGTATTCTTGAGTGTCATATTTCCCTTGAAAAAACATGTAACCCTTGTAGGCCAGGATCAGTGCCCCGATGACTAGAATCGAGACTATAATTTCCTTCCCGGTAAGCTCTTTTTTCCGTTTCTCGGCTTCCCGAAGTTCTCTTCGCACCTCTCTTCGGTACTCTTCTTCTTCGCGTATTTTCTGTTTTCTCTCCCAATCCAGCATAGATCCAGCGTCCCCGTTTCCGTTAGCGACTAAGATGCGTTATAGCTATTTTACAGAATACTAAATATTTGTTCTGCAAGGAATACGATGTTCTGGCGATACCCCTTATTTATCTGGGGAAATTTGGAGTTCGGTGTCGGATGATATAATTATTCAACTCAACTCCAGGGGGCATACATGCGGCGTTCGACGCATTTCAAACGTATTACGTGCATTTTTATGGCTTTATTATTGGTATTGTCCGTATTTGAGACAATAACAGCTTCGGCGGCAGATAAGTGGGATACTGCAGCACAAGGGCGACACATAATACGAGCCTAATTAGCGGACTAAGAGGCATAATCTGCTTATACACGACCAACTTAACGTGATAGCCCGATCTTTGCCCGCTCGAGCGAATTCGCTTGACATCTCGGCGCGGGTAATATAACATTTTTCTTAATATTTCAATACGTTGAAGAGGACTAGTAGGGTTTTCCGAACGACCAGAGAGCTGTTGGTTGGTGCGAAACAGCCGTAAGGGAATCTGAACTCGCCTTGGAGTAGCTCGCTGAAATTCCCAAGTAGGTGGAGCCGGCAGCCTGACCGTTATCATCAGGAGGGTAAGAGGTTGATGCTACTGCCTCATGCCTGCAGAGTGCATGCCGTTGTCGGCATGAATTCAGAGTGGTACCGCGTAAGACATCACAGTCTTTCGTCTCTGTTAACGGAGATGAAGGGCTTTTTTTGTATTTCGTCCATCTCCACGATTAAGGCCAAGAAACGGATGAGGGGAAGGTATTTATGGAAAATGTAAACAAGTACGCCAGAGGGTATTTCATGCCCCCGCAAACCAGCTTGAAGTGGACCCAGAAGGAATATATTACTGAGGCGCCGACATGGTGCAGCGTCGATCTTCGGGACGGAAACCAGGCGTTGATCGTGCCGATGAATCTGGAGGAGAAGCTGGAGTACTTCCAAATGCTCGTGAAAATCGGCTTCAAGGAGATCGAGGTCGGATTTCCCGCAGCGTCGGAGACGGAATTCGCATTCCTGCGCACCTTGATCGAGCGCGACCTGATTCCCGACGATGTTACGATTCAGGTGCTCACCCAGTCGCGGGAGCACATTATCCGCAAAACGTTCGAATCGTTGAGAGGTACGAAAAAAGCTGTCGTCCATCTGTACAACTCGACCTCCGTGGCGCAGCGGGAGCAAGTATTCCGCAAGTCCAAAGAAGAAATTATCGATATTGCCGTAACCGGCGCCAAGCTGCTGAAGGAATGCGCGGAGGAGACGGAAGGGAACTTCCAATTCCAATATTCGCCGGAAAGCTTTACGGGCACGGAAATCGAGTTTTCTCTGGAGATATGTAACAGTGTGCTTGACGTTTGGCAGCCGACCGCGGACAATCCGGTCATCATCAACCTGCCGGCAACGGTATCCATGTCGATGCCTCACGTTTACGCCAGCCAAATCGAATATATGAGCGAGCATTTGAAATACCGGGACAATGTCATTGTATCGATTCACCCGCACAACGACAGAGGAACGGGCGTAGCGGACGCGGAGCTGGGTATGCTGGCCGGAGCTCAACGGGTTGAAGGCACGCTGTTCGGCAACGGCGAGCGGACGGGCAACGTGGACATCGTTACGCTGGCCTTGAACATGTTCTCTCACGGCGTGGACCCTAAGCTGTCTTTTGAAAATATTCCTGAGATCATCGGCGTGTACGAGCGGCTGACCAAGATGAACGTGGACGAAAGGCATCCGTACGGCGGCGAGCTTGTGTTTACCGCATTCTCCGGTTCGCATCAGGATGCGATCGCCAAAGGAATGAAGTACCGCGAGGACAACAGCTCCGCGCACTGGTCGGTTCCTTATCTGTTGATCGATCCGAAGGATATCGGCAGACAGTACGAGGGTGACATTATCCGCATTAACAGCCAATCGGGCAAGGGCGGAATCGGTTATATTTTGCAGCAGAAATACGGTCTCGATCTTCCTCCGAAAATGCGCGAGCACTTCGGTTACTGCGTCAAAAACGTCTCCGACCATCAGCAGAAAGAGCTGATGCCGGACGAAATCTACGACATTTTCCGCAAGGAATACGTCAATATCAATGCTCCCGTAGGGCTGGTGAAGTACCGCGTCAAGGACGACGAGGACAACTTCCAAACAACGGTTACTCTCCGTTCGGGAGAAGACGTTACGGAAATTACCGGCTCCGGAGACGGAAGACTCGATTCGATTAGCAACGCGCTGCAGGCTCATCTCGGAATCGCGTACAGCGATCTGGTCTATACGGAACATGCGCTTGAGACGGGCTCTAAATCCCAAGCCGTCTCCTATATCGGGATCAAGGCCGCCGACGGCGTCGTTCATTGGGGCTGCGGCATCGACGTAGATATTATGAACTCGTCTGTAAAAGCTCTGTTCAGCGCTGTCAATCAAATGATCGGCTCCAAATAGCGCGTTCATAATTCCTGCGATTCAGTCGAGGAGATTTCTGGTATGATAGTGTGGAAAGTACCATTTATATGACTGGAGGCACTTACGAATGGGCCAGCAAATGGAGCAAGAAGGGTACTTCGGAGAGTTTGGGGGGAGCTTCGTCCCCCCGGAATTGCAGGAAGTGCTGAACTATTTGAGCGAACAGTTTTATAAGTTCAAAGACGACCCGGACTTCCAACAGGAGCTTAGCTACTATCTTCGCGAATACGTCGGCCGCGAGAGCCCGCTGACGTATGCCGAACGGCTGACCGACGCTTGGGGCGGCGCCAAAATTTATCTTAAGCGCGAAGATCTGAATCATACCGGAGCGCACAAGATCAATAACGCCATCGGCCAGATTCTGCTTGCCAAGCGGATGGGCGCCAAGCGGATCATCGCCGAGACGGGCGCCGGCCAGCACGGCGTCGCTACGGCGACGGCTTGCGCGATGTTTAATATGGAATGCGTTATCTACATGGGGGCGGAGGATACGCGCCGCCAAGCTCTGAACGTGTTCCGCATGGAGTTGTTGGGCGCGACCGTCGTGCCGGTAGACAAAGGCCAAGGACGTCTGAAGGATGCCGTGGACGAAGCGCTGGGCGATCTTGTTCGCAATTATCAGAATACGTTCTACTTGCTCGGCTCCGCCGTTGGCCCTCATCCTTTCCCGACGATGGTCAAGCACTTCCAATCGGTAATCAGCGAGGAATCCAAGCGCCAGATTGTTGAGAAGGAAGGTCGTCTCCCGGATGCAGTCATCGCTTGCGCAGGCGGGGGCAGCAACGCGATCGGCGCGTTCGCCCACTATCTCGACGAGCCGAGCGTTCGTCTGATCGGCGTCGAACCGGATCAGGCGCCAACCTTGACGGAGGGCGTACCTGGCGTTATTCACGGCTTTAAGTGTCTGGTGCTGTTGGACGAGCAGGGAGAGCCCAAGAAAACCTATTCGATCGCCGCAGGGCTCGACTATCCGGGCATCGGGCCGGAGCACAGCCATCTGAAGGTGACTGGCCGGGCCGAGTACGCTACGGTAACCAACGAGGAAGTACTTGCAGCATTTCAGGAGTTATCTCGCGTAGAGGGCATTATTCCTGCGTTGGAGAGCTCGCATGCGCTTGCCTATGCCAAGAAGCTGGCGCCGGAGATGAACCGGGATCAGGTGCTGATCATCAACCTGTCCGGGCGCGGGGACAAGGACGTGGAGCAAGTGTTCCATATGCTCAAGAAGTAACGAAACCACCTACTTTGGCAGGTTCATCCGATAGGGGATGAACCTGTTGGGCGTTAAGGCCGATTACGCTCTAGCTCATTTCCACGATGCGGTTAATCTCTGTGCCTTCCGTATTTTTCCCCAATAGTCTGCGCAGCATAAACTTCGCCATCTTGAACTTGTTGCCGGAATCCCAATACTCGGCCGTCTCGGGATGTACCTTGATGAGCACGAGATTAGGATCGTCATACGTCGTCTCCAGCAACTCCTCGTACATCGGATTCCAGAATTGCTTCAGCTTCTCCACATCTTCCACCAGCTCGGCTGTGCCGCGAATAGAAACGAAGGACTTATCCGCATAAGCCACGTTGACTTGTTGATTTCGAATCAGTTCGTGAAATTTGCCGCTGTCTTTCTGAGTCAGGAACCATAGGCTGCCGTCGGAATCCATCTCCTGGGTTTTCATTGGACGCGACACCAGCCCTTCGTCCGATACCGTCGTCAGCATCGCCGTAGGAATGTCTTTAATCAATTCGCGTACTTTGTCGATCGCTTCCCGGTTGTCGGAGGTTGGATTTGTCATTTGCGCTCACCTCATCGGATGTATTTTTCAGTTAGTATTACACTCATAGCGATCTGTCAAACCGTGGAGCCGTCAGATATAATTTTAATGAAGTCAAAAAGCCGAGCAAAATCAGGCGTTTCCTCCTGATTCTGTTCGGCTTCGGCATTTCTATAGAAGATTATCCTTTAGGCAACTTGTTATTTCGCAAACACGTGATTGCCGATTCGGGCCGTTACTGTGCGGCTTCTCACCCAAGCGTTGTCCGTTTTCTTCGGATTGTAGAAGACGATAGCCCCTTTGCTCGGATCGGTGCCGTTCAGCGCGTCCTGCACGGCCTTAATCGTCTCTTGGCTTGGCGTTACCGAATATATCCGTTTGTCCAGCACCGGAGAATACTGATAATAGGCTTTTCCGTTGTAGTGCTCAACCTGGAAAATCGTATCGATAATCGTTGACGGCCAATCCGGTTGACCCACGCGGTTCAAGATCGAAGCCGCAACTGCGACTTTGCCGGCGTAGCTTTCCCCCGACGCCTCCGCTTCCGTAATCCGCTGCAGCCAGAGAAGCTCTTCATCCGCCGCTTGGCTTTGCTGGGCTTTCATGAGGGGGACGCCGTCTGCAGTCGAAATGACCGCGGCCTGTTTCTGCGAATCATAACGGACGCCTAGACCAAGCTTTGTCGCCGTATAGGCTAGCGGCACATATGCGGTTCCGTTGATCAGCGTCGTCCGCGTATCCAGATTGTCCCGATGCCATATCGATTCAGTCGCGCGCGAATAATCGGTATAACGCTCCCCTGCGGGAAATCCAACCTGGATATTAGGTGTTTGCAATACGGCCGAACGATAACGATCGTCCCAGCCGACAGAGATATTTAAGCCGCGAAACCAGGAGGCCGGCACAAGTTGATAGCCGTTCTGTACAATCGCGGTCGTCGAGACCGGTTGATCGTTGACGTAGATCGTCGTGCTGTCGAGCGACTGCGCCGAGCCGAGAGCCGGCCATGCCATAACGAATAAGAGCGACAAAGAGATGGACCAACGTTTTTTTGACACAATACTCTCTCCCTTCACTCGCATCATCATACGATAAAATCGCAGGCTGTCCGTCTGGAAGATTGAGGATGATGAGAGAGGGAGAGGGGCCTCAAATCGTGCAAGTCTTGGTATAGCTGGATTTATCGTAAACCGGCTTTTGGGCATTCTGATAAGAATGAGTAATTTTTAACCGCAACTATGACAGAATCTGTCACTATCGCCGGCTATGATGGTCTAAGGCAACCAAGCCTAATAGAAGGAGGATGGCAAAATGTATGTTACAGTAGAGGATTTTATTGCGGAATGGAACAAGGAAGCCGGATTGACTCAAGGCGTTCTGGACGGGTTGACGGACGAGGCGCTCGGACAGCGGGTGTACCCGGAAGGCCGTACATTGGGACGGATCGCTTGGCATTTAACGGCGAATATTCCGGAGTATTTAACGGAATTCGGCGTCCCGGTCGAGGGGGCGGGCGATTCGAACGAGGTGCCGTCCGCGCGGGAAATTGCCGAGACCTTCCGGACGAATGTCGCGGCTGCGGCCGACGCTATCAGAAAGCGGTGGACGGACGATTCGCTGAAGCTGACTCAGAATGCGTTCGGAAGAACGGAGTCGAACGCCATGATTTTGATGGGATTGATCAAGCATATCGTTCATCACCGCGGACAGCTCACCGTTCTGATGCGTCAAGCGGGGCTACCTGTCCCGGCGGTGTACGGCCCCTCGAAGGAAATTTGGGCACGAATGGGAGTGACGCCGCCGCTTTAACCAGCGCCGCGTGCTTTGGAGACTAGGCCGCGCAGGATCGTCCCGACTTGCACGGCCTGGTCGTCGTTTTTCTCTTTCGGAATGCAGAAAAAAAGCCTGCGCCGTTTTACGGACGGCACAGACCCTTTCCTAAGCAACTGATATTTAGGGATTACCAGTTGTTGCCCGATACGCGAACGACAGTGAAGCCCGGGCTCTTATTTTCGCCGTAGATCGCCGAAACGCCGGGATTGTTCACCTTAACGTTGGTGAAGCTCGCCGCGCCGACGGCCGGTCCTTGCCCGTTCTCCGCCTTGGCGACCAGCTTGATGCCGTAGCGCGATGGATTGTTGATCGTAATGTTTTCCAGACGAACGTTCTGCATGGGCAGGTTTTCCGGAGATTTGGACTGGAACATCAGGCCGAAGTAGACCGGATTGTTGATGTCGACGTTTTTGACGACGATGTTTTTGAAGTCCCGGTCGCCTCCGAAGAACCAGATCGCCCCGAAGTTCTGATAATCGTTGATCTTGTCGTCGGCGCCGACGCTCGTCCAGAAATCTCCGCCCGTGCGATCCAGCGTCACTCCGTCGATGACGGTATCCAGAGCACCGAAGCCGAGCGTGTTATACCCGAAGCTCAGGCTGCTCACCGTCAAACCCGGATAGGTCAGCGTATCTGCGCCGTACAGGTTCTGGAACAGATTGTCCTGACCGCCGTAGACGGCGAAAGCGGCTGCGCGTCTGACGTTGGTGGCGGTAAGATTCGTATACTTGTTGCCCACATTGTAAGAGCCTCCCGCATCGATTGCGCTGAACAGAGCGAAGGAATCGTCGCCCGTGCCGCGAGCGTAATTGTTGTCGATAATGTTGTGGGAGGAGCCGTTGGTCATATTGATGCCGTCGGCGAACAAGTTTTTAATCCGGTTGTTCTTGAACGTGTTGTACGAAGAGTTAACTCCCCAATACAGGCAAATAAAGTGCTCGGCCCAGATGTTCTCGATCGTCACGTTCTGCATGCCGTTGCCGTCGATGAACTTGCCGGGACCATCCTGCCTGTAGATGTAGTTGCCCCAAGCGGACAGGTTCTTGATCGTCGAGCCGTTGGCGGCGGACGAAATATTGAAGCCGACGTCGGTGTTCGTCTGATTTTGCGGAGCCATCAGCTTTGTATGCCACGGGCCTGCCCCGATAATCTCGGTAGCCCGCCCGTACAAGAAGATTTTGGACGAGATCGTCCATTCGCCGGCAGGAATGAAAATTCCCTTCTTCGACGAGTCCTGGCGGAATTCGTTTAGAGCCTGCTCGATCGATTTGCTGGCCGACACTTCTACATATTTGGCCGGGTCGGGGTTCGAAGCGGGCGGAGCGACATTCTCCGTCTCGAGCATGTCTACATAGATCCAAGGGACATCCCCGGCATCCTTCTGGATCCGAATTTTCGTTCCGACCGGATAGACCTGGTCGAGCATCAGCTGCGCATCCTCGTAGAGCCAATAAGCTTTGGAGCCGGAGTTGTTATAGCCGAGCTCTCCGAGAGTCGTCGGAGTCGCATAGACGTACGAGTACTTGGAGGTAACGGTAAAGTTGCCCTTATCCGCTCCGTTGACGTACAAGCTGATTGTGCCTGTCGTATTCTCCGCTACGGCATTGCGGAGAACGAGCGCGTTCGCCGGAGCCGTCAGCGTAAATTCCACATATTCGCCGTTGGCGTCCAGGTGGACGGCTGAACGACCGGAGGCTTCGCCCGCGAAATCGCCCGGCGTGAAGTTCGGAGCAAGCCTCGTGCCGTTGGTGCTATTGGATGGAGCCTCCGCTTCCAAAATGGTGAACGGCATATTGGCGCCTCGACCGGAATAAAGGCTGGCCGTACTCGTATTGTTCGTTTGCTTGACGGCGGCTTCGTTCGCGTCCGCCGCGACCGTTGTTGTCACCGTATAGCTGCCGTTGACTGCCGTCCACGTGCCAAGAGTGACGCTGGCCGACGCTCCTGCAGCCAAAGCTCCGTTGTAAGAGCCGTTGAACGTCTGTACGGTAGCCCCCGCCGCGTTTTTCAGCACAAGAGAGATGGCGTGAGAGCCGCTTGCCGAAGCGATATTGCCTTGGTTTTTGAGATTCACCGTAAACGCTACGGTATTTCCCGCGCTCGGATTGCTAGGCGTCCATGATGCGGTCGCAATCAGATCGGAGCTTTGCACCTGGCCGACGACCAGCGGCGATGACGAGGTGAAGCTGTTGTTCGAATTGTCCGTCTCGACGACCGTATCGCTCTCATCGACTTTGGCGGAGACGGAGTACGAGCCGGCCGTCTTCGGACCGATGTTGGCGGAGACGTTCGTCGACGCTCCCGCTGCAAGCGGGCCTACGGAAGCCGTTCCGACAAGACTGTTATCGAGGTAGAAGTTAACGCTCGAAGCCGGAGCTGCGACCGAGCCGGCGTTCCGAACGACGGCGTTAAGCGTAACTGCATTGGTCTCGATAGGGGAAGTCGGAGACCACGACAGTCCGGTGATCGTCAAATCCGGATTCGGAGCCATCGTGCCGATAATCTGGAACTCCGCCGCTTGTCCGCCGGGAGCGCCGGAATTGGCGGTAAAACGGAGCTGCACGCGGCTCGCCGTGGCGTTCACGGGAATCGTAACCGTGTTCTGCGAAGCCGGATTAAACGTATACGTGGCGGCGGATACCAGATTCGCGAAGGTCGAAGAGTTCTGATCGTGCCCCAGTACTTGAATCGTCTGCGTTCTCGTCGCCCATGCGCCGGCAGGATTGAGCTTGATGACGACGGACGTAATATTCGCGTTGGCCCCGAGATCTACGGTAAGCGTGCCGGGCTGGCTGCCGGCTTCCCAATAGGTGCTCGTGTCGTTATCGTTGGCGTTCTCCGCCGTGAAAATATAGGTGGAGGAGGAGGCCGCAATCGGTTTGCCGATGGCCAGGTTCGTATCGTTGCCGCCGCCTGAGCCTTGTCGGGTAACGGTATTGCTCGGCGCAGATACGTTGCTGGCCGCATCCTTGGCGACGACGTAGTAGGCGACGGTTGCGCTCACAGGCTGATTGTCCGTATAGGAGAGCGTTGTGCCGTTCACGCTGCCGCGCAGCTGTCCGTTGGCATAGACGTCGTAGCCGGTTACTGCGACATTGTCCGTCGAAGCGTTCCAGGTCAGCTGGATTATGCCCGAGGATGGTTGCGTGTAAGCCAGATTGGTCGGTGCAGTCGGAGGTTGGGTATCTGTCGAGCTGCCCGGCGTAAAATTGATCCAGTTAATATTGAAATCGTAGCCGCTTGCGAAGACGCGAAGCGTTTGCGGGCCGGCCGCCAGCGTTACGCTTGCGGTAACCGTCTGCCAATTTTGCCAGCCGCCGGTGTTCGGCACGACCGTCGTAGCTAGCGTTGTACTTCCCGATTGAAGCTGCAGCTGACCCGAAGAGCCGTTGCTGGCGACCCGATATTCTACCGTATACGCGCCAGCGGCTTGCACGTCTACACTGTAGTCGAGCCAGTCGCCGACGTGAATCCATCCGACGTTAAGTCCGCCGCCGGCATCCGACGTCGTCTCGGTCTGGATTCCGTTCATCGCACTGTAATTTTCGGCTTCAATTTTGCCCGGAATGACCGAAGGTCCGGACGGGGCTGCTCCGTAGACCTCAAGCTCGGACAGCTGGCCGGCCGGCCAGCTCGTGTTAGCGGAGAAGAGAATGCGGACGTATCGCGCGCTGGCGGAAGCGAAGTCAATCGCGACCGAATTCCCCGTGCCGGGATTAAAAGTATAGCTGGCCGACAGCTTGAGATCCGAGAAGCCCGTTCCGTTCGTGCTGCCCTGGACGGCCAGCGTCTGCTCGCGGCTCTCCCAGCCGGATGGCAGCCTCAACACGACCTGATCGATCGATACGGCGCTGCCGAGATCGACTTGGACCCATTGCGGGAATGCGTTATTCACGCTCTCCCAGTAAGTGCCCGGATTGCCGTCCGTAACGTTGGATGCGACATAAACATCGGCATGTCCGGACTCCGAAGCCGGTTTTCCCGCCGCCAAATTCGGGCCGCCGGCAGCATGGACATAAGAGGGAGCTCCGACGGGGGACAGGAATGTCCCCAAAATGAGCGTCACCATGCACACCCAAGCAACGACTCGTCCTTGCTTTCTCGTCATCTTCATTCTCCTTTCAAAATGGGGTGTTTCAGATGCAGGTCATCTAAGCAGGCATCTCTATCCGCTCCTTCTTCTCAAAATTTTCATAATTATCTATTGTAAGCGATGTCATTTCATGAGGTGATCCTCCTTCCCGGAAGCTTTGTTGGAGACTGCATCTTGATCATAAGACAAGATTGCGCTTCGGGTTAAGGAGTAATTCTATCGATATGATGTGCGGGATTATGCATCAGGCGCTCGCCCTCGATTCACTCGCTTCGATCCGTTGACGAATCGACGGCCTGGTGGGCGTCCCATTTCCTCCTAAGTCTCCGAAGAAGACCTCGTTCCTTCTTCTCCAGCTTGACGAGCCGAAGATAGTCCAGCAGCAGGCGGTATCTTTGATCGTCGTCATGGCCATGCTTGCGCATTTGTTCAAGAATATTTTTAGACATGGGATCCACTCCGTTAGCTCAGTACTCTGCGACATCCATTTTAGCGCTAAGGTCTCAACATTTTCTGAACAGTTTCGCTTTTTTTCGAGTAAATCTCCGAAAATTAGCAGATCTAACGTTTAACAATAGGGTCTTAAGACCTATCGTTGGTGGAGATTGATCCGCAGCCTGTTCATGGTAAAATTTAAATATAAATAAAGAGGCCGTTTCTCATTATCGGACAAGAAGGAGAATGTCTTGTGCCATCGTACACGCTGCTGGAGCGTCTGCTGTTTCCGTCCGTTCGTCTGAACGCGCGGAAGCTGGAACGCCGATTGTCAGGGAAAACCGTACTGATCACGGGGGCAAGCTCCGGTATAGGAGAGAGGCTTGCCTACTTGCTGGCGGGGTTCGATGCGCGGCTGATCCTTACGGCCAGGCGCGGGGACAAGCTGGCTGCGATCAAAGCCGATATCGAGTCGCGGACCGGCTTCAGAGCGGCAATCGACATATTTGCGGCCGATCTTCGCGAGCCGGAGCAGACGGATGCTTTGCTTGCGTATGTGAGCGAGCTTCCGGGCGGACTGGACGCCGTCGTCAGCAATGCCGGTCATTCCATCCGGCGTTCGGTGCGAGAATCGTTGGATCGGTATCATGATTTTACCCGTACGATGGCGATCCATTATTTCGCTCCGGTTCGTTTACTGCTGGGCGTTATCCCCTTGCTCGAAAAAAACGGCGGACATATCGCGAACGTCTCGACAGTTAGCGCTCTGCTGCTTCCCGTTCCGAACTGGGCGGCCTACCAAGCATCGAAATCGGCCTTCGACGTATGGCTGCGATCCGCCGCTCCGGAGCTAAACGCGCTGGGCGTCTCCGTTTCTTCCGTCTATTTTCCGTTAGTGAGGACGCCTATGATTGCGCCAACGGCCGCATACAAGAACGCGCCTGCGATGTCCGTCGAGATTGCGGCGAAGATCGTCGCCCGGACCTTCTATTCCCGTTGCAGAGTCTATAAGCCATGGTGGCTTGCTGCCGGGGAGCTGGCTTCCGTGCTTTTCCGCGGGGTATGGGAGCGGTCCGCAGCTCGAAAAATAAGCAGAAAGGAGCGAGCGCGATGAAGCTGTATCGGCTGTTTTTTGTCCTCTACCGGATCGGCCTGCTTGCGCCGCGCCCGCTTTTTCGGCTGTACCGTTCTCTTTTCCGCCATGGGATTAACCTGATGGCTTTGCTGGGCTTTGCCGCTTCGCGCTATGGAGACAAGACTGCGCTTGTAGATGCGGATGAGGATGAAGCGTTGACCTACCGCGAGCTGTATGATCAAGCCGTCTTGCTGTCTGACATTTTTAGGGATAGGTATAGCTTGAAGGAAGGACGCAAAGTCGGGCTGCTGTGCCAAAATCACGCCGAACTGGTGAAGACGATCTATGCGGTCTCTTCTACAGGCGCCGATCTCTATTTGCTGAATACGGAAATGGGAGAAAGCCGCTGGCAGGCGCTCGCACTGAGTCATACCTTCGATCTTCTCGTCTATGACGAGAAGTACGACTTCCTTCTGCGAAGCGTATCCTACTCGGGGGTCGCGATTCCAATCGCTCACGACACGGCAGTGTCCGTGAAGTCTTTGATGTCCAACGTTGCTCCCGCTGATAGTCGGCATGATCGGAGAGGGGGCCGAAGCTCGGCTGGGAAGCTAGTGCTTCTGACAGGCGGGACGACGGGAGCGCCGAAGGAGGCTGCGCACAAACCGTCTCTGTTGGATTATTTGAATCCGTTCTACGAATTTCTAAGCCGCTTACGGATCGCGGAGCGAGAGACCGCCTATATTGCCACGCCGATCTACCACGGCTATGGGATCGGTGTGCTGCTGTTGCTCTGCGCCCTAGGCAAGAAGGCGGTCGTTCGGCGCGGCTTCGACGCGGAGCGCGCATGCAAGCTCGTTCGAGAGTACAGCGCGGAAGTGGCGACGGTCGTACCTCTCATGCTGCGCAAAATGCTTGAGGCTGACGCGGACGGCGACCTGCGCTCGCTTGCCTGCGTGGCCTCTGGCGGAGCCGAGCTGAACCCCAAGCTTGTCGAAGAGACGAGAGAGCGACTGGGAGACGTGCTGTTTAATCTTTACGGCACATCGGAGGCGGGGCTTAATCTGATTGCGTCGCCGCAGGATCTCGCACAGTCTTCCCACACGGTCGGCAGACTTGTCCGCGGCTCCCGTTTGCGCATCGTGGACGAGCGGGGCATGGAGGCTCGGACCGGCCAGGTCGGTCGCTTTTGCATCCGCAACGATTGGTCGGCGAAAAACGGCGCTCCCCGCTGGATCGAGACGGGGGATTATGGCTTGAGGGATGAGCGGGGCTTGCACTATCTTCGGGGGAGAACGGACAGCATGATCGTCTCGGCGGGCGAGAATGTCTATCCTCTGGAGGTGGAGCAGGTTCTGCTTACGCATCCCGATGTAGCGGATGCAGTCGTCATCGGCGTACCTGACGAACGGTTCGGGGAGAGGCTCGCCGCTTACATAGAGCTCGCCCCGGTCCGTCAGACGGAGTCTGCGGGCAGGAAGCAAGCCGCTCCGACCGAGGAAGAGCTACGGGATTGGCTGCGCCGACGATTGGCGAGATTCCAGATGCCCGGCGAGATCGTCTTCGTCGAGCGGCTTCCGTATACTTCTCTGGGAAAGCCGGATCGACGGCGATTGGCGGGCGAATTCGGCAATCGAAACGCGCGGGATAACGAGAACGGAGCGTTTCGCGGCGTCGAGTGATATACAAGTTTTATCAAGCTAATAGAAAGATGGAATGGCAAGTTTGCGGACTTGCTTTTTTCAGCGTTGTCACGGTTTTACGGCTGTATTCAAGGTTTTCCGCCCTGGAACAGGAGGGTTACACTGAATTTTCCGGCTTTCAACTCGCATGTAACTATCATATAATAGAAAGCAAATACACTAATCTGTCACGAACAGTGATGAGAATAGAAGATGGATTCGGAAAAGGTGCGTAAACCCAACGCGCCTCGACTTGCTGTGTGCTTATGCGGACAGCGATATTTCAAATCATAGCATGCGAGGAAGGAAAATCATGAGCGACAGACAAACGCAAACAGACGTTATTTTGATCGGTGCCGGCGTAATGAGCGCGACATTGGGAACCATCCTGAAGGAGCTGGCTCCGGACTGGAAAATTACCGTGTTCGAGAAGCTGGCAAGCGCGGGCGAGGAAAGCTCCAACGAATGGAACAATGCGGGAACGGGACATGCCGCGTTGTGCGAGCTGAATTATACGGCAGAGAAATCGGACGGATCGATCGACATTAGCAAAGCGGTAAACATCAACGAGCAGTTCCAGGTATCAAGGCAGTTTTGGTCTTATCTCGTCAACCACAACCGGATCAGCAATCCGCAAGAGTTCATTATGCCGCTGCCTCATATGAGTATGGTGCAAGGGGAGAAGGACGTTGCGTTCCTGAAGAAGCGCTACGAAGCGTTGACGGGAAATCCTCTGTTCCAGGGCATGGAGTATTCCGATGACCCGGCCAAGCTCGCGGAGTGGATTCCGCTTATTATGAACGGCCGGACATCCAGCGAGCCGATTGCGGCTACGAAGATCGATTCGGGAACGGATGTTAACTTCGGGGCTTTGACCCGCATGCTGTTCGAGCACTTGAAGAAACAGAACGTTAGCATAAACTACAAGCACAGCGTGGATAATATGAAACGGACCGGCGACGGCTCCTGGGAACTAAAGGTGCGGAACCTCGACAGCGGATCCGTAGAGCGCCATAGCGCGAAATTCGTCTTTATCGGCGGGGGCGGCGGAAGCCTGCACCTGCTGCAAAAATCCGGAATACCGGAAGGCAAAGGCATCGGCGGCTTCCCGGTAAGCGGTCTGTTTATGGCGTGTACGAACCCGAGCGTCGTCGAGCAGCATCACGCCAAGGTATACGGCAAAGCGAAGGTCGGCGCGCCTCCGATGTCCGTTCCTCATCTGGACACGAGGTTTATCGACAACAAGAAATCGCTGCTGTTCGGACCTTTTGCCGGCTTCTCGCCGAAATTCCTGAAAACCGGTTCCATGTTCGATCTGATCGGCTCCGTGAAGCCGGGCAACGTGCTCACGATGCTGGCGGCGGGCGCCAAAAACATTCCGCTGACCAAGTATCTGATCGAGCAAGTGATGCTGTCCAAAGAGAAAAGAATGGAAGAGCTGCGCGAATTTATTCCGAATGCCAGAAGCGAGGACTGGGATTTGGTCGTCGCGGGTCAGCGCGTGCAGGTCATTAAAGATACCGAAGCGGGAGGCAAAGGAACGCTTCAATTCGGTACAGAGGTCGTCAGCGCAGCCGACGGCTCGATCGCCGCTCTGCTAGGCGCGTCTCCGGGTGCGTCCACGGCCGTATCCGTCATGCTGGAGGTTCTGAAAAAATGCTTCCCTCAACAAATGGGAGCATGGGAAGAGAAGATCAAGGAAATGATTCCTTCCTACGGCGTGTCTCTAGCGAAAAATCCGAAGCTCAACGAAGAGATTCAATCGGCTACGGCGCAAGCTCTCCGATTGGAGAAAGTGCTTCAACCGGCATAATAAAATAGTTCAAGCTGCAGGGGCTGTCTCATAATTAACTTATGAGCAGCCTTTGTTTTATCTCGATTAATGTTTTCGTGGGGATGTATCTCCTTCCGGTTGCTGCTCCACCCCGCAAAGTGAAGAGACGCTTTCGAAGCTTATTCCGATTACTTTGCGGGGACCCCGGGTTGGAATCGTGAAATCGGAATGGGTAAACTCGTAACAATGAGATTTCACGATTCCAAAGGCAAACGCTCCGCTCCTCCAGGAGATACACCCCCCCCCTCCTTTCATCGAGATTAACTACGAATAACGCAAAAAGAAACTTTTCGGGAAGTTTCCAGCGACTGATTCGTCTCTAAGTAAAGCTCGAAATGTTCAGTAATTGTTCATAACCGCATGATATACTCAAGCAGCAGATACTCTATCCTCCTGGGGGAATTCCTTTGAATGGGAAACGTAGATTAGGAAAAGCATTTAAGACATTCGCAGCAATAACCGCTTTGGCTTTGCTGGCGACCCTCGTCAGGTTGCCCGTCGCATCCGCAAGCTCGACGCCGGATACGAATTGGTATACATCCGCGCCTGGAGTTGCGCTCTATCAGATCGATACGGCGGACGAGCTAGCCGGATTGGCCGAGCTTGTGAACGCAGGAAACGATTTCAACGGCAAAACGATCGAATTGTCGGAAAATATTGATCTGGCTAACTATAATTGGACTCCGATAGGAACTTCAAATACGCCGTTTCAAGGAACGTTTGATGGCGGCGCTTACGTCATAAGCGGATTGACTATATCCGAAACTCTCGTGTTGTCCACATCGGATACAAGAAGAGTCGGGTTGTTCGGCGTTATCGGACATGAAGGCACGGTTCAAAACGTAGAGCTGACCGGAGTAAATATCAATGTCGTCTATACGCCACAATCAATCGTTCCCGGTGTCGCTTTTGTGGGCTCGGCAGCGGGGACGAACGAAGGGACGGTTGCCGAAGTCAAAGCTACGGGAACGCTTTCCGTCACTGGGGGAGACGTGGCGGTCGGCGGTTTGGTCGGCAGCAACGGCTCCAATCGAAGCGTGAATAATTACGGCGGGCTGACCAACGCCAGCTCGGCGGCCGTCTCGATTAACGTATCCAGCAATTATCAAGTTCTACAGGCCGGCGGTTTGGTCGGTATATCTACGAGTAGCGGCAATCAGATTGTCGACAGCTATAGCGAAGGCACGATCAGCGCGAACGGAGCCGGTATGAACGGGAGCCCGACGACCGGCGGCCTCGTCGGTTATGCTGACAGGTCATCTATCAGCGGAAGCTGGAGCTCGGCGACAGTAACGAACATTGAAGGCAGAGACACTTCCTATGCGGGCGGGTTAGTCGGGCAGGCCGTTAGTACCGGTATAAATAACAGCTACGCGACGGGGAATGTATACCTTAGTTTAAGAAGCAATGCGGTTTCTAGCAACGTCACCGCAGCAGGCGGTTTGGTCGGATATTTGTGGTATGCAAGCGCTCTGGCTAAAATCGTCGATAGTCACAGCACTGGCAACGTTACTGTCGAGGCACAAACGGCTTACATGCTAGCTGCAGGAGGTTTAGTCGGATACTCTCGAGGGGGGGCGGCGCCCGCCCTGATCGAGAGAAGCTATGCGACTGGCGATGCTTCGGCAACTTGGATCGGCAGCGGCCCTGTCTATACCGGCGGTCTGGCGGGTTATGCGTGGGGAACCTCGATCGATCAAAGCTACAGCACGGGCAATGCTTACAGCCGCAGCGATGGAGCAACGGGAAATGCGGGCTCCGGGGGCTTGACGGGAGTTCTTGTCGGATTAAGCGGCACCGTAACGTCCAGCATAAGCAACAGCTATAGCACCGGCAAAGCCCAAGCGAATTCCGCCGGACAAGAAAGAGTGGGCGGCCTGGTCGGAGAAGCGAGGGCCAACACCAATATCAGCAGCAGCTATTCCACGGGCGTTCCGCAAGTTGTCCAAGGAGTTACGGTCAAGAGAGGAGGCTCTGTCGGACAGAACTCGGGTAACGCTGTTGCGCATATCTACTACGATACAACCACCTCCCGTCAAACCGACACGCTTAACGGCATGCCGCTGAATACGGGCGAGATGACGGAACCGAATACGCTGCAAACAGCCCAATCCGGAAGTCTATCGGGTCTGACTGGCGGAGTTTGGACGAAGCGCCCGCACGCGACAACTGTCGAAGGTCGCGTCGTCGAAGTTTATTATCCGGAGCTGGCGGTATTCGCGGACTCGTCCGCTTCCGCGGAAGCTCAGGCCGCTTCGAAGGCGAGCGTAACGACAGCCGTGTATGCCAACCTGACGCATGAGGGCGTCACCACCTATTTCGGCTCCATTCAAGGAGCGATCGATGCGGCGGCAGACGGTGATACGGTCGGCATCGCTCCGGGCGTTCATACGGAACAATTGACCGTTACCAAAAATATTACGTTGGAAGGCGCAGGCATCGATCAGACGATATTGGCTTCGCCCGATTCGGACAAGCTGATGCCCAGCGCTTGGACTAACCTCAAGGATCAGCAGGTGTATGCCGTGGTCGGCGTTAAGACGGGCAGTCCCGGACAAGTCGCCGTACGGAACCTGACAATTGACGGCCGTAAGCAGGGCTATATCGCACAGCATAACGGGGTCGCCGATCTGTATACGTTTAACGGCATTGCGGTCCGGGATACGTCGGCCACGATCGATCGCGTCAAAATCGTCGACGTCCGGGATACGCATTCCGATTATTCGGGAGCGCCGGCGTCGTTGCCAAGCGACTACGTGCCGCAGGATCAACCGTCGGGCGCCAATCACAACGAAAGCATTCTTCTCGAAGGAGCCGCCGGAACGGGGGCGCACAAAGTAACGGTGCAAGACTCCGAGATCCTTCGGTTCCACAAGACCGCCATTTTGGCATGGGGGCCTGCGCTGGAAGTCGATATCCGCAATAATACGATTCAAGGACATGGCAGAACGCTTTACAGTACAGGCAACGGCATTCAAGTCGCTTCTTCCGACAGAAGCTCTCTCGGCGGAGGCAACGGCGACCGCCGGGGCACGTCCGGAATCGTGCAGAACAACCGGATTACGGACATCGGCCTGGTCATTCCCGAACCGGGGCAGGTCGGATCCTATTTGAATCTGGGGCTGTACGGTCCGTCGGGCATTCTTCTGTGGGAGGCTGCAGACGGGTTTGTAATCGAAGGCAACACGATAACGGGCCCTTCCGTCCCCGCATGGCATAATTCCGCGACTTCCAACGACGGGGGATACTCTAACGATGGAATCGGGCTTAACTACAGCAAAAATGTCACGGTTCGCAACAACGTGATTGCAGGCTTCGGCACTGCCATTCTGGAGGGCTCCAGCGTGACCGGCTCATCCCTCGAGGTTTCCGACAACACCTTGAGCGGCAACGAAATCGATATTTGGGCATCTTCGGGAGCGGACTCGATCAAACTGGGCGCAGGGGCGGAGACGATCGCTTACGGGGAGAACACCAACGGAACCGACACGATCGAAGGCTTTGGCTCCGGAGACCGAATTCGCGTTATCGGTTTCCGTAGCGGTTCGGTGAACGGGCAGATCGGCACGCCCGGCAATGCTATCTACGTTAACGATACGGGCGGAACGCCGATTATTAACGGTTACGCCGACGGCGCTCCCGTTGTCGACTTCACCGGCGGAACGGTAACGAGCGGGGACGGAACTGTCGTAGCCGCCAGGTCGGTACAGGTAGCCGTTTCGGGGCAAGTCACGACGCTTTATATCGATACGGAGAACGATGCCGACGCTCCTGAGCTGGAACTTAAGCTGGCCGGCGTATACAGCTCGCTCAATTTCAAGCTGAACGGCGGGGATATCGAATATTTCGATCCGTTCGCTACTGTGCTGTTTGTAACGGCAGCCGATCCGAGCGGGTCGTCCAACGACGGCAAGACGAAGCTGACCGTAACTCCGGCGGTGACGGATGCCGGCCATAAGCTGGTCTACTTCAATTTCGGCGGCGGGGCCTTAATCTTTCCGTCCGTCGGACAGACGCTTACGGATTATTCGGATCTTCCTACGAACGGTCTGATCGTAGCGGCCAACGGCGACAAGATCGGCGTAGCCGAAGTGGATGCGAGCGGCAAGCTCGTTAAATTCGGCCAGGTCGTCGCGCTGGTAACGGCAGAGCCATCGACTAACACGCCATCCACTCCTTCGTCCGGTTCTTCGGGCGGCGGGACACCCCCAGCCGAAGACGAGGGCTTCGTCGTTCTCGTGAACGGCAAGAAGGAGAGCGCCGGCCAGGCCACGACAACGGAGTCCGGCGGCGTGAAGACGACGACGATCGTCGTCGATACCGCCAAGCTGCTGGAGAAGCTCCGGGCAGCGGGCGCGGGCGCTGTTGTTACGATTCCGGTCGGCGTTGCCGCGAATGTTATCGTTGCCGAACTTGACGGTCAAATCATCGAAAAAATGACCGAAGCTTCCGCTACGTTGGTTATCAAGACTCCGAAGGCTTCTTATACGGTGCCGGCCGAACAGCTCGGTATCGGAGCGTTATCCGGGCGGTTGGGAACGGGCGTCAAGCCGGATCAAGTCAAAATGCATATCTCGATTGCCGACGTTCCCTCATCGATGGCAGCAACGGTGGCGGCAGCCGCAGCAGACGGCGGCTTCACGCTCGTTCTACCTCCTCTTGATTTTAAGATTAGCGCATCTTACGGCGGCCGGACAGCGGAGGTGTCGAAGTTCGGCGCGTTCGTGGAGCGTACCGTCGCTTTGCCGGACGGGATCGATTCCGACAAGATTACGACCGGCATCGTTGTGGAGCGGGACGGCTCGTTCCGCCATGTGCCGACGAAGATCGTGGTTATCGACGGAACGTATCACGCGGCAATCAACAGCTTGACCAACAGCGTCTACGCCGTCGTCTGGCATCCGGTGGAGTTTGCTGATGTCCAGGGGCATTGGGCGAAGGACGCGATCAACGACATGGGCTCTCGCATGGTGATCAACGGGGTGTCCGATACGAGATTTGATCCCGGCGCCGATATTACCCGCGCCGAATTCGCCGCGATGGTCGTTCGCGGTTTGGGACTGAAGCCGGGTGAAGGCGAGCAAACCTTCCGCGACGTAGCTGCCGAATCGTGGTATGCGGATATCGTTCGAACGGCGGCAGCCTACGGCCTTGTTCAAGGCTTCAAGGACGGAACGTTCCGTCCGACAGACAAAATTACGCGCGAGGAAGCGATGATGATCGCGGCTAAGGCGATGAGGCTGACAGGTCTGGCAGACAAGACGGACGCGCTGGATAACGACGCTGTGCTATCGAAGTTTGCAGATGGCGCCGATGCCGCCGTATGGGCGAAAGAGGCGATTGCATCGACGGCCAAGGCGGAGTTGATCAGCGGGCGCAACGGCGGCAAGCTGGAGCCCAAGGCCAACATCTCCCGTGCCGAAGTTGCGGTACTCATTCAGCGCTTGTTGCAGCGATCGGGATTAATCTGACGCCGTACAACGAATAAGGGCCGGATTCCGGGTTCGTCACTGAACCTGGAATCCGGCCCTGCTGCTTGCTCGGTGCTTTCACTGGGAGCAGTTCTAAGCAGTGCTAAGCAGTACTAAACGGTACGATCAGCCCAACTGCACAATAAACGAGGTTGTTTCTCCAAGGGCGCTCCTTGCTTGAATTTTCCCCCTATGCTGCTCCACGATCGACTTCGCGATGGCGAGCCCGAGGCCGTAGCCCCCTTGCTTGCGCGAACGGGAGGCATCGGTGCGGTAGAAGCGATCGAATACCTTGTCCAGTTGTTCGGCGGGGATGCCCGCACCGCTGTTCGTCACCGTCAGCGCGATATGGCCGTGGTGCCGCCGCAGAGTCAGCCCGATCGTTCCCTCCGGGCGGTTGTACTTGATGGCGTTGTCCAACAGAATCATGACGACTTGCTTGAGCTGCTCGGCGCTTCCCGTGACGGTCAGATCGGGCTCGATCTCGTAATCGAGCTTTAGCGACCGTTCGAAGATGACGGCCTCCATGGCAAGAACGACGCTCTCGACGGCTTCGCTGACATTAAACGGAACATGAAGCGTCTCCGCTCTCGAATCGTCCATCTGCGTCAAATACAGCAAATCGTTCGTGAGCGTCTTCATACGCTCGGTCTCCGACTTGATCCGATGCAGCCACTTGATTTGTTCGCCGATCGTGTCCGTCTCGTTCGCCAGCAGCACGTCGGCATTCGTCTGAATGACGGCCAGCGGCGTCTTCAGCTCATGGGAAGCGTCGGCGATAAACCTCTTCTGCTTCTCAAACGCATCCCGTACCGGTGCGATCGAGCGATTGGCGAAATAACGGCTTGTGGCGAAGATGACGGCCAGCATCACAAGGGCAACGACGGCAAACGTATAGATCAGATTGGTTAAAATGTTCTGCTGAGCGGTTACGTCCATATAGACGACCATGTAGCCGCCGCTCAGGTCGGCCTCCGCTCGGTAAGCCCAGCGTGTGCCGTCCAGCGTGACGCGCCCCTCTCCCGATGTATCGGCAATCGCCTTCCGGGCAGCCGTGTCGTAGAATTCATCCTCCATTTCGAAGCGGGAGTCTACGGACAGCAGCCCCCCCTCGACGTCTGTCTTTAACGCGAAGGAGACGGAGCGTTCCGGAGGGGAAGACAGCCCCTTCGAGCCGCCCCCGAACATCGGCGGCTGGCCTCCGCCGTTCGGCCCGCCTTTCTTGTCGCCGCCTCGCCCCGGATTCTCGCTCGCTATCCGGTAGAACTCTGTCACCCGGCCCAGCTCCATATTGATGTCGCGATTCGCGTTCTGGTACGTAATGACATAGATCGAAGCGAACGCCACAAACATGATGACGGTAATAATGACCATATTCATCAATAGAAATCGGTTGCGCAGTCTCGTGAACATCAGTCGGTCGCCTCCAGTACGTACCCGACGCCCCGAATGGTGGAGATGCGTGCAGAAGCGTTAAGGAAAGCCAGCTTTTTTCTCAGGAACGACACGTAGACCTCGACATTGTTATGCTCCGCCTCCGAATCAAAGCCCCACAGCTTCTCGATAATTTGCTCCTTGGACGTCACCGCCTGCTTCCTCGTAATCAGAAGCTCCAGCAGCTCGCTTTCCTTCAGAATCAGCTTCAGCTCCTTGCCCTTGCAAGCCAGCTTAAGGGTAGAGGTGTTCAGCTCGATATCCCCGAACCGCAGCGCATCCTCGGGAACGACTTCTCCCTTGCGTCTGAGGGCTGCCCGTATACGAGCGAGCAGTTCGCCCGTCGCAAACGGCTTGGCGATGTAATCGTCCGCTCCGTAATCCAGTCCCGCGATTTTATCGTCTATTTCGCCTTTGGCGGTCAGCATAATGACGGGTGTGGACACGCCCTGCTGGCGAATCGTCTTCAGTAGCGTTATCCCGTCCAGCTCCGGCAGCATGATGTCGAGCAGCAGCAGATCGTAAATGCCGCTAAGCGCGTTGTCCAATCCGGATTGGCCGTCGTGGACGGCATCCACCGAGTAGTTCATCTTCTTTAGAATTTGCGTGAGCGCCTCCGCCAAATTCACTTCGTCCTCTACAATCAATATTCTCATGGGCCGTACGCCCCTTTCTTCTGCGTCATGCCTCTATTGTAGGAAGATAACCTTTAATCAACCTTAATCCTATCATTCCCAGTCATGCAGGAGAAAAGATTTTACACAGCGTTGACAATTTAAGTTTCGCTAAAGGTTCCCGATCTAAGCTACAGACATGGCAGGACCGAACAAGAGACGACGAAGAAGGGAGAGCCGCATATGGCGATTGAAGTGTTCAACCGTTACGAAAACAAGTATCTCATGGATACGAAAGCCTTCTACGGCATCTACAACCGTCTGATGGAATATATGGAGCTCGACGCTTACAACCGCAACGACAAGTTTTATTCCATCAGCAATCTGTATTATGATACCGACCATCATACGTTAATCCGCGAAAGTCTCTCCAAACCCAAGTATCGGGAAAAGCTGCGCATCCGTGCTTACGGAGTGCCTGAGTCGGACGCCAAGGTTTACGTGGAACTGAAGAAAAAAGTGTTTGGGCTCGTCAACAAGCGGCGTTCCGCAATGAAGCTGGACGAGGCATACGAATTCGTTCGATCGGGCAGGGCGCCGATTTATCGGGAGGGCATGAACAAGCAGGTCGTCGCCGAGATCGAATATTTCCTCTCCCGGTATGAGCTGCGCCCGATGACGTATCTGGCTTACGATCGAATCGCCATGTTTTGCAAGGGCAATCGCGATTTGCGCATCACCTTCGATACGAATATCCGCTCCAGACGCTGCGATCTCAAGCTGGAGGCCGGCGATTACGGCGAGCAATTGATGGACAAAGGCCAGTGGCTGATGGAAGTAAAAGCCGAGAAGACGGTCCCGGTATGGCTGGCGAAGCTGCTGTCGGAGCTGGGCATGTATCGTACGAGCTTCAGCAAATATGGCAATGAATACAAGAAATCGATCCGGCACGCCGAACGGGCGGAGGAATCGGCAAGGGAGAGAATCGTGTTATGATCGACAGTCTGTTTAATTCTTTTGCATCGGATACAACGCTCACTTTGCAGCAGGCGCTGCTGACGTTCGGCATCGCGATCCTGCTGGGCGGAATCATCAGTTGGACTTACATGAAGACGCAGCAGGGCTTTTCGCCTAGCTTTACACTTACCATGATGGTTCTGCCGACGATCGTCGCTATCATCATTTTGCTGATTGGCAGCAATATCGCGCGGGCGTTCAGTCTGGCGGGGGCTTTCTCGATCATTCGTTTCCGCAGCGCGCCCGGCGACTCCAAGGATATCTCGTACGTGCTGTTCTCGATGGCTGCCGGATTGGCCTGCGGCGTCGGTGCATATGGGTATGCGGCGCTGTTCACGATCGGACTTTGCGGGCTGATGTTTGTGCTGAAGGGCCTGCGTTTCGGAACGGTCAAATCCCCATTAAAGACGCTGAAAATTACAATCCCGGAAAGCTTGGGATACGAAGAAGCGTTTGATGAGGTTTTTAGAAGGTTTAAGGTCGACTATGAGCTGAAAAGAGTGCGCACGACCGAACTGGGCAGCTTGTATGAAATCATGTACGCAATCAAGCTGCCTCCCGGCGCCGACCAGAAGGAACTGCTTGATGCAGTGCGCACGCGCAACGGCAATCTCGACATTACCTTGACGATGAGTCCCGTCACGCAGGAATATTGAGCGCTGCTCGCTCGCCTACCCATACTCAAGAAAAGAGGGAAAAGCATGAACAATCGACATAGATCCAAACTATTTGCCCTTACGCTTCTGTCCGCCCTGCTGGCGGCAGGCTGCAGCTCCACTTCCGCGGGAACTCTATCGTCCGGGGCAGCCGCCTCTGCCGGTTCAAACCCGGCGTCGGCATCCGCGGCCAGCGTTCAAGTCGCCGGAAAGGGAGCGATAGATTCGGTGAAGTACGACGAGGACGATATGCGTACAGAGTGGAGCGCAGATAGCGCGACGGCCATCGCGCTGAACGGCTCGACGGCGACCGTGACCGGCTCGGGAGCGGAAGCGTCCGAAGGCGTTGTGACGATTTCCGCCGCCGGCGACTATGTGTTAAGCGGCAAACTGGAGGACGGCCGGATCGTAGTGAACGCGCCGGACAAGGTGGTGCATCTGGTGCTGAACGGAGCCAACGTGACGAGCAAATCAGGAACGGCGATCCATCTGATCGAGGCGGGCAAAGTCATCGTGACCTTACAGGAGGGAACGGAGAATAGCCTGACTGACGCGGCCGTCTATTCGGATACGTCCGACGACGCGCCGACGGCCGCCTTATTCAGTAAAGCCGATCTGACGATCAACGGCACGGGCATGCTGAGCGTGAACGGCAACTCTAACGACGGCATTACCTCCAAGGACGATCTGAAAGTGATGAGCGGCAAGCTTGTCGTTAAGGCTGCGGACGACGGGTTGGTTGGGAAGGATCTGGTCGCGGTGAAGGATGGAGATTTCTCGATCGAGTCGGGCGGAGACGGCATCAAGTCGACGAACGATACGGACGAAGGCAAAGGAGAGATCGTAGTGGAGGGCGGCAGCTTCGACATTCGGTCGGTTAACGACGCGATCCAGTCCGCAGCTTCTCTCTTCATCGCCGAAGGAGCGTTCGGCCTCGTCGCCGGGAGCGGGTATCAGGCTTCGACGAAGACGCATGCGGAAGAGATGCCAGGCGGCGGCTTCGGCGGTTTCGGTCGAGGCGATCAGGGCCTCGGTCAGCCCCCCGAAGGCATGGATATGCCGGCTCCGGGAGAGGGCGGCGCTATGCCTCCGCAGGAGGCGACGGATACAGGGACGACCGAGGAGACCGAAGAGACCGAGTCGACGAGCGCCAAAGGGCTTAAAGCGGCCGGAGACCTTGTCGTCGCGGGCGGTACATTTCAGATTGATGCGGCCGACGATACCGTTCACAGCAATGCGAGCGTGTTGATCTCGGGAGGCCAATTGAACTTGGCCTCCGGAGACGATGCGATCCATGCGGATGCCGCCCTGTCCATCGAAGGCGGGACGATCGACATTACAAGCAGCTATGAAGGATTGGAGAGTGCGAGCATTACGATCTCCGGCGGGGAAACCCGCGTAATCGCAAGCGATGACGGCGTGAACGTATCGGATGGAAGCGGAGGCGGGCCAGGAGGATTCGGAGGCGGCGGCCAAGCGGATAACGGACTGCTGTTGACGATCTCCGGCGGTTATCTGGCGGTGGACGCAGGCGGCGACGGCCTGGACTCCAACGGCTCGATCGTCATGAGCGGCGGAACCGTGCTCGTCAACGGGCCTACGAACAACGGCAACGGGGCGCTGGATTACGACGGCACATTCGAGCATTCGGGCGGCACGCTGATCGCGGCCGGCAGCGCGGGTATGGCGCAAGCCCCTTCCGATACCTCGGCGCAGCGTTCCATGATGATGATCTTCCCTCAAGCGCAGGAAGCGGGCACATTGGTTACGCTTAGAGACGATAGCGGCAATACGGTAGCGGCCATCGCTCCGACGAAAGCCTTCCAAACGGTTCTTATCTCGACTCCGGAGTTGAAGTCGGGCGCGAGTTATACGCTGTCGACGGGCGGCGCGAACGACGGCGAAGGCCAAGACGGCTTCTACGGGACCGGGAAGACGACAGGGGATACTCAGGTCGTCAGCTTCACGCTAGGCGATGGCGCGGTGACCTATGTCGACGAAACCGGCGTAACGACCGGCAACTCGGGCATGGGAGGCGGTCGGGGAGGCATGGGAGCCGGACCGGGAGGCGGCGGCAGAGGCCGCAGCGAGAGAATGCCCTCGAATTAACCGGTACGCCAAGAAAGACCGGATGCAGGCTGACGCCTCTCCGGTCTTTCTCTATCTATCCCTCTCGACACTCGACACTCGACGCTGAAGGACACGGAAGTTCCATCCCCGGACTGCTGCGGATTTCCTACACGGATTTTCGATCCGCTGATCCGGACGGTGACACGGCCTATACCATTATCCCGGTAGATCCGGGGCCTGCCCAAGAACCGTATCCGACTTCGCGACCGGCGAAGGAAGGCTCCATAATCGTCGCTGCAGGACAATTCCCGAGATTCCGACGATGCCGATCGCCAAGCCTACGAAGAGGAAAGCCGGGGATACTCCGCAGAGCTGAACAAGCGCTCCTCCGGCCAGCGGCGCGCCTACGAAGAGGACGCCGCTTAACGACTCCATAATGCCGCTGACGCGGCCGACCGCATCGGCGGGCGTCTCCTTCTGTACGATATAGTTCATGCCTACCGAGGTAAAGCCGGTTCCGACGCCTCCGGCAAAGGAAGATAGCAGAATGAACCATAGCGGAGTGTCCGGTTGGAAGCAGCCTGCGGCCGCGAACATGCAGCCGATCAGCGTTACTCCTCCACCCAGCGGCCAGCCGTAGGATGAAAGGCGCTTAAAACGGCGCAGCCAGACGACGCCGACAAGACCGCCCGCCCCGATTGAGGAGACAAGCCAGCCGATCAGTTCAGGTCGCTCCGGCGTCACTTCGCGCAATAACGTCGCGAGCTGGGCGTCCACCAGCTGAATGCCGGCAAGACCGATTAAGGCGAACGAGATACTGGTCAGTAGCAAACGGTTTCTCAGAACGATGAGCCAGCCGTCTCGCCAGGCCGTCCGCATAGATTCAGGCTGACGTGTGCCCGCGCTTCCGCGCTGCAACGGAACGGACAGGAGCAGCAGCGCGGAGATTGTGTAGCATATCGCGTTAACGCCCATACAGACGGCGGGAGAGAACGCGGCGGCTACCGTTGCGCCGATCAGCGGTCCGAACGCCTTGGACAATTGGAAGACGGCTCCGTTAAGCGAAGCGGCTTGAAGCAACTGATCGGCGGGAACGACGGATCGCGTCATCGATTGTTGGGCGGGGAAGTGGAAGACGCGAGCGGAGGAGCGCAGCGCGATCAGTCCGAGCAGCGTCCAGACGTTGGGCGCGAATATCAGCGCGATCGTCAGGGCGGCGCGAATCAGATCCGCCGCAATCAGCAGATTGCGTTTATTCCATCTGTCTGCCAGTATCCCCGCCGTCTGGCTGAGCGCAATGCCGGGAATGGCGAAGGCAAGCGGCAGCAGCGCCATCGTCATCGCATCCACCTTCCATACGAATCCCATAATAATCGAGACGGCGATAAGGTCCAGATAATCTCCGAATGCGGCCAGCCCGTAGGCGGCGAACATTTTGGCAAAGGTGCGATTGGTGCGTAATAGGAACATGCGAAAAAACCCCCTGCTTCTGATCGTTAAAATCAGCTTAGCAAGGGATTGTCAGAGAATGATCAGAGGCGGTTATCGAGCAGTCGCCGCGCCTTGGGCAGCAATTCGACGAAACGGTATTGCGCAGCCATCGCGTCCCATTGCCGCCGATAATTTTGCAGGCAAGCGTCGTCGTAAGGGTGTGCCTCCAAGCAGCGGATGATCAATTGCAGACTGTTCAGCAAATGCGGGATGAACTGCGTCTGCCGCGTAGTCTCCATTCCTTCTTCGATCGATTGCCGGGCGCGGGCCGGGGCGCCTTGCCCATATAGATAAAGGCCTTTAGCGACGAGATAGGCGCCCCGTTCGCGCCGGATCGGATGTCGCTCCAGCAGCGTATCGCATTCCGTCAGCTTGGCGGCCGTTGCCTCCGAATGGCTCTCCTCCATGCTCACAAGAGCTTCCTTTAACAGAAATAGAGCAGTGAAGCTGGGCGAATCCATATCTGCGATTTCCGCGCGGATTTCGTTAAGACGCTCGCGGGCTTGCTGCGGAAACCCGGCCGCCAGAGCAAGGTAAGCTGCGTTCAGCTTCAGGTCGTTCAGCCATGCCCGCGTCAGTTCGTTTCCTCGGGCAATCAGCTTATCGAAATAGCGCAGCGAGGCATGCGCGTCGAATTGAATGGAGGCATGGATAAACGACGCGTAGACGGCCTGTTGCGGGCGGCTGAGTTGGTCCGTCTCGAGCAGCCATCCGTAGTCGCCGCTGACGAACCGGATATAGGCGTCGTAGAACGGGTCGCCCGGCAGGCCGAGTACGTCGCGATTGGCCGACAGAAGCCGCATCGCCGCGCCCATTCCCAGGCCGTGGTATTTGGCCAGCATTCGGCTGGCGTCGGCTACGAATTGTTCGTCCTGCAGCAGCGGGTTCGACTGCGTCTTCGGGGCAATGCGCATCAGCTTATAGCCTTGCCCGCGAATCGTCTCCAAGCGTAGCAGATGGGACCACGGAATCAGCTTCTTGCGCACGCGATAAATATGATCGTCGACAGTCCGATCGCCGGGAGCTTCCAACGGCCAGACCGCGTCCAGCAGCTCGTCTCTGGAGAACGAGCGCCCCGAATGCTCATACAGATAACGCAGCAGCGCGAATTCCTTCGGCAGCAGGCGGATGCTCTGTCCGGCATATTCGGCTTGATAAGTGTCCGAGTCGAAGCGGATCATGGGCTTTCCCCCGAGTGAACAATATTTCTTTAGTATAACACTTTAGCCCGCATTCCAGATTTCAGTCTATGGAGACGGTCATCAGCCGCTAAAATTTATGAATAATTCACAGGTCATTTGCACTATATGACGAATGATTTGCATTATAATTGCAGTATATAAATATTACATTTGCATAAAAACGTTTATGATCTTAAAATACTAAAATATCAATGCAGAAAATTTGTTGATTTTCTACAAATTAGCGGAAAATCCCGGGAGGAAAGAAATGGGCAAGCTTAAGATAGGAATTGTCGGCTACGGCAATTTGGGCAAGGGAGCGGAGAAGGCGCTTGCGCAAAATCCGGACATGGAGCTGGTTGCCGTATTTACGCGCAGGCAGCCGGAGCAGTTGGCGGCGGGAGGCGTAAAGTTCGAACACATCTCCGCGGCGGAGCAGTATAAAGGTATTATAGATGTAATGATCTTGTGCGGCGGATCGGCAACCGATTTGCCGGAGCAGACGCCGGCGATCGCTCGCATGTTCAATACGGTGGACAGCTTCGATACGCATGCGAAAATTCCGGAGTTTTACGATGCGGTCGATGCCGCAGCGAAGCAAGGCGGCAACCTGAGCGTGATCTCGACCGGATGGGATCCTGGGCTGTTCTCGCTGAATCGGTTGTTAGCTGAATCGATTTTACCGCAAGGCACAGGGTACACGTTCTGGGGCAAAGGCGTCAGCCAAGGCCACTCCGACGCGATTCGGCGCGTGCCTGGCGTTAAGGCCGGCGTACAATACACGGTTCCTTCGCAAGCGGCGATCGAACGCATTCGCTCTGGCGAGACGCCGGACCTGACGACTCGGGAGAAGCATCTGCGCGACTGCTTCGTCGTAGCGGAGGAAGGCGCCGATCAGGATGCGATTCGCGAGGCGATCGTGACGATGCCGAACTATTTCGCGGACTACGACACGACGGTGACGTTCATTACCGAGGAGCAACTGCAGGCCGAGCACCAAGGCATGCCTCACGGCGGATTCGTCATTCGCAGCGGTGTAACAGGAGAAGACCGGAAGCAACTGATTGAATTTGGCTTAAAGCTGGAGAGCAATCCGGAATTTACCGCAAGCGTGCTTGTCGCTTATGCGCGAGCGGCTGCCCGGTTAAGCCGGGAAGGCCAGACGGGCGCAAGAACGGTATTCGACATTCCGTACGCTTATCTGTCTCCAAAATCGGGAGCGGAGCTGCGTCGCGATTTGCTATAAACTGGTTCATTGCCATTTTTAATCGGAAGCGAAAAAATCTTTTATTTGAACTATAAAGCGCATTTCATTAGAATTTGTAACTACAGATGCGCTATAATATAAAATTCTAAATTAACTGTAAACGGCTCCGCATAGGGGATGCCGTTCAGACTAAAGGAGCGTCCACAATTGACCACAGTTCTGGATAGGCAGCAAGCTGCGAAGGATTACGTGCAATCGGTTTATGAGACGGTCATTAACCGCAACCAGGGGGAGAAAGAATTCTTCCAAGCGGTCAAAGAAATTCTCGATTCTCTAGTTCCGGTTTTCGAAGTGAACCCGAGTTACATTGAGCATAGAATTTTGGAGCGCATCACGGAGCCTGAGCGCGTTGTCTACTTCCGGGTGCCTTGGCTGGACGACAAAGGCGTTCCTCAAGTCAACCGCGGCTTCCGCGTTCAGTTTAATAGCGCTCTCGGGCCATACAAGGGCGGCCTTCGTTTCCACCCTTCCGTTAACGCGAGCATCATCAAGTTCCTCGGCTTCGAGCAAATCTTCAAAAACTCCTTGACCGGCCAGCCGATCGGCGGCGGCAAAGGCGGCTCCGACTTCGATCCTAAGGGCAAATCGGACCAAGAAGTCATGCGTTTCACGCAAAGCTTCATGACGGAATTGTATCGCTACATCGGTCCGGACGTTGACGTTCCTGCCGGCGACATCGGCGTTGGCGCGCGCGAGATCGGCTACATGTTCGGCCAATACAAGCGGATCAGAAGCGGCCACGAGGCTGGCGTTCTGACAGGCAAAGGGCTGGGCTACGGCGGCAGCTTGGCGCGTAAGGAAGCGACTGGCTACGGCTGCGTCTACTTCGTGCACGAGATGCTGCAAGCGAAGGGCCTCAGCTTCGAGGGAAGCACGGTTGTCGTATCCGGCTCGGGCAACGTATCGATCTATGCGATCGAGAAGGCTCAACAGTTCGGCGCGAAAGTCGTGGCGTGCAGCGACTCCAACGGCTATATCTACGATCCGAACGGCATCGACCTTGATCTCGTGAAGCAATTGAAAGAAGTCGAGCGCAAGCGGATCAGCGATTACGTTCTGAAGCACCCTCAAGCGACTTACACGCCGGGCTGCGAAGGCATCTGGTCCATCCCTTGCGATATCGCGCTTCCTTGCGCGACGCAAAACGAGATCGACGAGAATGCGGCTGCTCTGCTCGTAGAGAACGGCGTCAAAGCGATCGGCGAAGGCGCGAACATGCCGTCCACGCTGGCGGCAATCGACGTGTTCCTGAACAACGGCGTTCTGTTCGGACCGGCCAAAGCGGCCAATGCCGGCGGCGTAGCCGTATCCTCGCTGGAAATGTCCCAGAACAGCATGCGCTTGTCCTGGACGTTCGAGGAAGTCGACAGCAAGCTGCACGACATTATGCGCAACATTTACCGTCACAGCGTCGAGGCGGCCGAGAAGTACGGCCATCCGGGCAACCTGGTATACGGCGCCAACATCGCCGGCTTCGTCAGAGTCGCCGACGCGATGATCGCTCAAGGCGTCGTATAAGCGGCTAGGGCCTGGACTATATAACAAATAGGGGGAAGCGGCCATGGATGTCCATGCGTCGCTTCTTTTTTGGTGCACCCAATAGCGAAATCTTCTTCATATTTGCAGGAATCTCTTTCATTTTGTAGAAATTTATCAACAAGAACGATGTCCTATAACGAAAGCAACAGAGAATTCCACATCATGATCGGAAGAGATGTGAACCACATGGGTCAGTCAGCAGTTTTAACATTTACGCTCGCTTACTTGTTCCCGATTCTCTTTTTCGCCTACATGGGCACGGACGTCTTGACGCGAAACCCCCGGAAAGTCGAGCATCGGTTAATTGCGCTGACCTCTGTCGTATATATTTTGTTGTTCGCGGGAGAGTATATTCGACATCAGCTGCCTATTTCCGCCAGCCCGGCTCTAACCGCAATATGGTTCTCCAATATCGGCATTATTATGCCCGGTTTAGGCTTTCACTTCCTGGCCAAGTTTGCCGGAATGGACAAGCGTATGCCGCGCTATCTCTACCCTGCTATTTTTTATGTGCCTCTTGCCATCATTCCTGTGAATTTGCTAAGCAGCAGGGAGATCATCACCTCCAGCGAATTTGTCCAGAGCGGGGTGTGGATGTATCCCGTCTATAATGTTCCTTTCTATGCTGCGCTTACCGCGAGCATCCTGTTTACTTCTCTCTATTTGATCGTGATTTATAAAGGAAGGATTAGAGCGACGACTCCGGAACATAGGGCGCTTTTCAATCTGCTCGGCCTTGGCGTTATCATCTGCACCTGCTGGCATGCGGTGTTCGGTTATTTCCAGTTTGACGGATTGCCGCCCTACTCGTATATTTACGGCGGGGTGATTTGGTGTTTTGTGCTTCGTCTGGCCATGATCCGATATGAGTTTCTTGATTTTGCAGCCAAGCGATATGAAAAATTGTTTAATCTCAATCCGGCGGCCATCCTGCTTGTGGAGCGGTCCGGCTGGATTAAAGAAGCTAATCCGAGCGCAAGAAGGCTATTCGATTGGATTGGGGAGCGGAAGTGTTCGTTGTTCGAACTTGTCGACCAGGACCTGAGAAAGCGCATTCAAGACGAGCAGCCGATTAAGGATTACGAGACGACGATTCACAGCAGCGGCCAACGGCTTTATGTCCTGATCGATGGGGATTACGTAGCTGTCGACAACGAGCCTCATGTCATTCTGATCGTTCGGGATATTACCGAGCGGAAGGAGGGGCAGGAGCAGATTCGGTTTCTGGCCTTCCACGACTCGCTTACGAGGCTGCCGAATCGCAGATATTTCTACGAGCAGCTGCAGGAAGCGATCGGCAATGCCGAGAGGGATGGTCTGCGTCTCGCCGTGATTCTGATCGATCTGGACCGGTTCAAGGAGACTAACGACAAGTACGGCCATGAGGCGGGAGACGAGGTGCTGCGGCACGTCGCTCGCCTGATCGGAGAGACGGCGGCGCCGGTCGGCATGGCCGCTCGGCTTGGCGGGGACGAATTCGTCCTGTTTATCCGCCACGCTCCGTCGCCCGCCTTCGTTGAAGAAATGATGCACCGCCTGCAATGGAGAATCGCCGAGGAGGAGCTGTGGTACCGGGACCAGCTTCTGTCGGTCTATATGAGTCTGGGGGCCGCTCTCTACCCAGAGGACGGCTCCGACGCCGACGCTCTGATGATGTATGCCGATAAGACGATGTATCGGATGAAGCGGGATAATCGGGCAGGGAGCAGGGTGAAATCGTAAGGCTGCGGTTGTAAGGGAGAAGACGTTTTCGACAAAAGGGATAGGAATATATACCCATCCATAGTATGATTGGACAGGATGAAATCTGCTTATATAAGAAGGAAGTGCAGCAAGAATGGAAAAGCTATGGGGATGGGTTGGCATACTCCTGGTCGTCCTGTACGGATCGCAAGCCATCAGCGGAGAGGTTGACGATGTATATCAACTGAAGGTGGTTGTAGCCGCCTACTCGACCGTAAACGACAGCGAGAGCGCCGACCAGGGCATGGCGGGTTTGCTGGAAGCGAGCACGGGCGAATACAGCAAAGCCGATCTTGTCGCCTTGATGGAGACGCTGGGACCCTCAGTCAAGAAGATGGACGCCAAAACGAAGAGGGAGATGGCGCTCGCCTTTGGAGAGACGGACATCAGATACCATCTGAAGTTTAAGTCGGGCAATTACGTGCCGACATCGCTCGATATGTCGACCAATCTTCTATACAACGTCTCTTATATCGTGAATACGCCCTCCAAGCTGATACACAATATTAAAACGGACATCGCCATCGAGAAGGAAGCTTTCGCGAACTCCGGCAAAGTCGGCAGCGCAATCGGGTTCGGGATGAAAATAGCGTTTATTTTCTGGGACATCCTCCATGCGATTACCGGGGTAGGGCTCGCAATCATTATGCTGCTGATCGGCAGTATCGTCGGCTTGTTGTTCCACCCGATTCATAGTATCGCGAACCTGATTCCAGTGCTCTGGAACGTCTGCGTGACCCTCTGGCATGCGATTGCTTATATTTTCAACGTGTTCAAATAACATCTTTTCTTTTTACTTGCGGCCCAAGGCAAGCCAAGCCGTCGGCTATCAATTGATTTGGAGGTTACACCATGTCTGATATACCGAATTGTCCGAAATGCCAATCCGAATATACTTATGAGGATAGAGGAATCTGGATTTGCCCCGAATGCGCGCACGAATGGAGCGTTGGCGCAGAGACGGGTGCGAACGAGGAAGAGAAGGTCGTGAAGGATGCCAACGGCAACGTTCTTCAGGACGGCGATACCGTAACGGTGATCAAGGACCTGAAGGTCAAAGGCAGCTCGCTCGTAGTCAAGGTCGGAACGAAGGTCAAAAACATTCGTCTGGTCGAAGGCGACCATGACATCGACTGCAAGATCGACGGCTTCGGGGCGATGAAGCTAAAGTCGGAATTCGTGAAGAAGGCGTAATAGCGACTCGCTGCTTGGGAGCTCGCGTTTTATTTAGAGCGGAAAAGCCGCTCTAAATGCGCCGCAGTCCTCTTTTCGAGCCATTTAAGGAGGATTCTCCGCTTTAAATCTGCGATTCGTCCCTTTGGGCAAAATTAGGGCGGGTTTCCCGCTTTAAATCGTCGGTTCCGCCCTCTGAGCGGAAATTAAGAAGGATTTTCCGCTTTAAATCCGCGGCCTGCGGATAGCCAGACAGTTAGTCGGTCAGCCAGCCGACCAGCCGTCGCATCGCGATAGTGCAGTTCATTCAACCCGCCGGCGATGGTATACTCCCGAATATATGCTGAAAAGGGTCATTCCCCGTTGTCGCGTTAAAGCGGCGACGAGGAATGACCCTTATTTAACGATTCAGAAAGTATAAGTTTCACGTTTATCCTTGTCTGAATCGTCTCCGCAAAGCTACGCCGGCACCCAGATGATGCCGGTGTAGCTTTTGCTTGCTGCTTATTTCTTCAAGCTGTCCCAAGTGCTTTGGAACGCTTCGAGCATTTTTTCTTTAGTCAGCTGGCCTCCGACATAGCCCTGCATGGAGTCGCCGAACTTTTTGCTGGACGCCTCGCCTTGCGGGAACTTGAACCAGTTCCAGGAAAGCACTTTGCCGTCTTTGTTGTACTTCATGATGTCGCTGGCCAGTGCGCCGAGATCCTCTTCCGTAGCGGAGATCGTCGTAAGCGCCGGGATGAACTTGAACTCCTTGGTGATGTAGCTCTTACCGGTCTCGGAAGTGACCATCCAGTTCAGGAACGCTTTCGCTTCTTCCTTCACTGCGGAGTTTTTGTTGATAACCCAGTTGTTCGGAACGCCGACGAACAGTTTGTCGTTCGCTGCCGCGTCTTCAGAGATCGGCATCGGCATGAAGCCGATGTTAACATCCGGGTTCGTCTTCGTAATTTGCACCTGCGTCCAGTTGCCTTGCTGCGTCATGGCCGCCTTGCCGGTAGCGAATTCGGTGACTTGCGTATTGTAGTCGGTTTGCAGCGGGTTTTTGCCGCCGTATTTGACCGTCAGGTCGAACAGCTTCGTCCAGTTCTCGAACACTTCGTTACCCGGGATTTTCTGGCTGCCGTCGTTCAGACCGGCGATAAATGCGTTCGGGTCGGCTTGGTAAGCAAACGGCAGGTTGACGAAGTGGTTGCCGAGTACCCACCATTCTCCGTAGCCGTTAATGAACGGCGTAATGCCTTTGTCTTGCAGCTTCTTAGCCGCGTCCTCAAGCTGGGTCAGCGTCTTCGGCACTTCTGTGATGCCGGCCTGAGCGAACAGGTCTTTGTTGTAGATAAAGCCGTAGCCCTCTACGCCGATCGGCATGCCGTACAGCTTGCCGTCATGAGTCATCGGCTCGTCCGTGCCTTTCACCAGATCCTTCACCCAAGGCTGATCGGACAGATCCTCGAGGTTTTCCAGCCACAGGTCCAGATCGGAGAAGCCGCCATTGTTGAAAATGTCAGGCTTGTCGCCGGAGTTGAACTTCGCTTTCAGCGCGGCGCCGTAGTCGGCTCCGCCTCCGACGGTCTCGATCTGAACCTTCACGCCGGTTTCTTTTTCATATTCGTTAACGAGATTTTGCAGCTGCTCGGCGATCTCGACTTTGAACTGGAACATTTTGATCGTGACGTTTTTCTTGGGCGTCTCAGTTCCCGGAGAGCTTGCGCTCGGGGAGTTGGCGGCATTGTTGCCGTTGTTGGAGCTGCCGCATCCGGAGAGAACGGCCGTAAGAGCAAGAGCGGCGGACATGAGCACCATGGATCTTTTTTTCATTGTAGTGATCCTCCCTTATAATGTCTTGTTTGTCATGTATTTAATTTTATAGAAGAACTATCTAGGTCGACACCGAGAAAATTGAACGATTAGGGGGAACTTATTGTCATAAGGCTGCGACGATAACAACGGTCCTTTATTTCGACGCAGTCTTCGGAGTTACCCTTTCACCGATCCGGCGGTGATTCCCTCGATAATGTGCTTCTGCATACCCAGGAAGAAAGCGATGATCGGCAGCACGCCGAGCGTCAGAGCGGCCAAAGCCATATCCCACTGCTTCGTATATTGACCGAAGAACGAATAAGTGGCAAGCGGGATCGTCCGCGTCTCCGGTCCGCTGATAATAAGCAGCGGCAGCAGGAAGTCGTTCCAGATCCACAGGCTGTTCAGCAGGACAATCGTGACGGTAATCGGCTTAAGCAGCGGGAAAATGATGCGCCAGAATAGCCCGAATGGAGAACAGCCGTCCACGATGGCGGCTTCCTCGATTTCCAAAGGAATCGATTTGACGAAGCCGTGATAGAGGAACAGGTTCAGCGATACGCCGAAGCCGAAGTAACAGATGACGACGCCCCAGATTTCGTTCAGGAAGCCGATCGTGCCGGCCAGCTTGACGAGAGGGATCATGATCGATTCGAACGGAATGATCATCGCCGAGACGAACAGCAGGAACAGAATCTGATTCACGCGATTATTGTTGCGAACCATGCGGTAAGCGGCCATGGCGCTGATGACGACAAGTCCGACGTTGCTGGCTACGGTGATAATCAGCGAGTTCAGGAACACCTTTGGGAAGTCCATGATTTTCCACACTTGCTCATAGTTGTGGAAGCTAAGACTCTTCGGCAGACTTGTCGTATTCACCAGTATGTCGGAGAACGGCTTAAACGAGTTCGTCAGCACGAAGTAAAACGGGACCAGAAACACGATCGCCAGCAAAATGCCCAGCACTTCCAACGAGAACATCCGGGGGCTATAGCGTTTAGTCTCTTCCATCAGGATTCCACCTCCCGTTTCTTCGTCACGGTCACTTGGATAATCGTGATCAGGGCGACAATGAGGAAGAAAATAACCGCCTTGGCGCTGCCGAGGCCGAGCGCGTTGTTGCGGAACGCTTCCTGATAAATGTTAAGCGATACCGATTCCGTCGAGTTGAACGGGCCGCCTTTCGTAAGCGACATGATCAAGTCGAATACCTTGAAGCCCCAGGACAGCGTCAAGAACAAGCAGACGGTAATCGAAGGCATGATGAGCGGCAAGGTGATTCTATAGAGTACTTGGAGCCGGGTAGCCCCGTCGATTCTCGAAGCCTCGATCAAATCCTTGGGAACGTTGGTCAATCCGGCGATGTAGATGACCATCACATAGCCGGCGCCCTTCCACACCGTTACGATGATCAGCCCCCAGAACGCGGTCGGCGCGTCGCCGAGCCACGGAAGGTTGAAGAACGCCCATCCGGTCATGTCTCCGATCGAAGCGAACCCTTTTACGAAAATAAAGCTCCAGATAAACCCGAGCAGCAAACCCCCGATCACGTTCGGCATGAAGAAGATCGTCCGCAAAATGTTGCGCAGCTTGAGCGCCTGCGTAAGCAGCAGCGCCAGCAGGAAGCCGACGACGTTCGTCAGCACCACGCTCACGATGGCGTAGCGGAACGTGAACAGGAACGACTTGTAGTAGTCGGGGTCGTTAAACATAATTTTTTTATAATTTTCGATCCCGATCCATGTTACTGTTGTACTAACTCCGTTCCATTCCGTGAAGGAATAATAGAGACTCATGAAGAACGGAATGACAAGGATTACGGTAAAGAAAAGGACGGCAGGCCCGATGAACAGGAGCTGGTAAAGCCTTCTTTGACGGGCGTTTTCCATGGCGGTTTCCCCCCTAAGTACGTATGGTTCTTGGCGATTATTACCCAAGTATAGAGTGTTGAACCCGGAGCTCCCACTGACTCTGATGATCAAAGAGGTGGAATTTATTGATCTTTACCAGTATCCGCACCAAAATGATGCTGTTCCTGCTGGCTGCCACGCTCGTTCCGATTTTGGCATCGATCTTCATTACGTACAGCTTAACGACGAGCAAGGTCACGAAGGAGACGTTGAAGAGCAATGCCGACCTGCTGTTCCAGGGCAAGACGAATCTGCTGAACTACATGAATGCCGCGCAGCAAGCAACATTTATTTTCTATAACGACAGTAAGCTGTTCACGATTCTGGAGGACGGCATCAAGGATTATAAAGACGATCAGGAAATCTACCGGGGCCTGATGCTGCTCAGCTACACGGTGAAGGATTTCGAGCAAGCCCATCTCTACCTTGGCAAGGACGATCTGAACTATCTCATCATTAATAACCGTTCGAAGAGAAGCTTCAGGGATGAAGAGAACCGTTATGTTCCTTCCGGCTTGTCCCGGGGCAGCTCGTACGTCCAGCCTCCTCATCCGGTGAGCAAGTACGGCAGAACGGATATTCCGACGACAACCGCCGACCAGGTGCTGACGATCCACAGCTCGCTGTATTATTTGGCGGCGAAGGAGGAGCTCGGCACGCTGTCGATCGACGTTCGGCTGGACGGTATACGCGCCATCAGCGAGCAGCTTTACTCTGCAGGCAGGGAAGAGCTGTATATCGTGGACGACGATAGGCAGGTCATCTACAGCTCTCTAGATCGCAGCGGCGGTCAGCATCTTCAAGGCGACTGGGTCGACCGGGTCGTGAAGGAGCAGGAGACGAGCGGTAACTTCTCTCTGCATCAGGATGGCTTCTCAGGGGAAATTGTATACGATAAAATGGTAACTCCGTTCCTGAACTGGACGCTCGTGAAACGAATTCCAAACGAGACGCTGCATCAGACGGCGCGAGAGGCGGCGCTGATTAACAGCGGAGTCGCCGGTCTGTTTCTTATTTTGACGATGGTAGCGACTGTGCTTATCACGTTCTCGCTGACTGCGCCGATCAAGAAGCTGATCCGCAACATGAATCAGATTCAGAGCGGCAACCTGCAGGTGACGGTCGATGTCGACCGCAAGGACGAGTTCGGCATTCTGGCCCGCAGGTTCCAGCTCGCGATGGATACGATCAACGAGATGATTATCCGCGAATACGAACTGGAGCTGGCCCGCAAGACGAACGAGCTGAACGTGCTTCAGGTGCAGACGAATCCTCATTTTATTAACAACGCCTTGCAGTCGATCGGGACGTTGTCTTTGCAGAAGCAGCAGCCGGAAATTTACAATCTGATTTTCTCCTTGGGGAAAATGATGCGGTACAGCATGAACACGGGGGAGCCGATTGTTTCATTGGAGCGGGAGCTGGACTATGTCAAAGCGTATGTGTCGCTGCAGCGCCAACGCTTCGGCGAGCAGATTCGCTATATCGTGAATGTGGATGAGCGGCTGTTGAAGCGACCGGTTCCGAAGATGATCGTGCAGCCGCTCGTCGAAAACTATTTCAAGCACGGCTTTGACCCCGGCGCGGAAGACGCGGAGATTGCCGTCATCGGCACGGAATCCCGCGATCGCAGATGGATGAGGCTGGAGGTCAGCGACAATGGAAGAGGTATGGGCGCCGCCGAGCTGAAGACGCTGCAGGAAAGACTGTTCCAGGCCAAAGGCGTCTGGGGAACCGGGGAGTCGGGCATCGGTCTGCCGAATATTTTGTCGCGGTTGAAGCTTTACTACAATGAATCGGCCAAGCTTGAGGTCAGGCCCGGTCAGGCAGGCGGCTTAAGCGTCGTGCTGCGGATTCCGATCGCCGAAGAGGAGGATGGAGATGAGAGCGCTAATCGTTGACGACGAACGTCATGTCCGGGAAGCGATCAGGCTGTTGGTCGACTGGCAGGCTTATGGCATAGATGAGGTGACGGAGGCGCAGGACGTGGCTTCCGCGATTGAACGGATTAACCATTACAGCCCGCAGATCGTGTTTACGGATATGATGATGCCGGGGCAATTGGGAACCGATCTGCTCGCCTGGATTCGGGAGCATGCGCCCTCGGCCAAGGTGATCGTGATTAGCGGGCACGACGATTTTGATTTTGTCCGGAAGACGGTACTATACGGAGGAATGGACTATATCCTCAAGCCGATCGATCCTGAGCAATTGAATCAAGCGCTGGCCAAAGCGGTTCAGAGCCGTAAGCAGGAGGACGAGGGGACGAAGCAAGAGCAGCGCAAGGCGATAGAGATCAATCAGCTGCGGCCGGTGTACTGGGATAAAATTCTGACTAACCTTGTGGAAGACCCTTCGTATTATTCGTCCATCGTCGAGACGCTGCGCACCGAATTCGGGCTGGAGGAGGAGGATCGGCTCTGTCGGGTGGCGGTGCTGGCGACGGATACGATTCATCCGACGATTCGCAGCAAATTCGCCGGAAGCGAGGATTTACTGTATTTCTCTCTGCTCAACATCTGCAACGAAATTGTTCGCAAACAGCGGAGAGGCGTGGCTTTTCGGCATGAGCAGGGCTCCGTTGTCGTGCTGCTGTGGAAGATGACGGGGAGCGCGCCCGCGCTGCTCGACACGGTGAACGAGGGCATCCGTCAGGCGTTCGGAAGCCCTCTGGAATTCGGGCTGGGCGGTGAGCGGCCTCTGCCGGCCGGCATCAAGCAGTCGTATCACGAAGCGCATATCGTGCTTCGCCAACGCAATATGCGCGCGGTCAGGCCTCGCGTTCGCTGCTTCGATCCGGAAGAGAATCCACGGCTGTCGGCGATTCACTTGACGGAGTTCGAGGACCCGATGAGAATCGCCTTGCGCAGCGGCCAGGAGCAGCCGATTCGGGACGTGGTGCGGCTATGGGTGAATCAGGCCGAGCGGATGAGCTACATCAATACGGAGCAGTTGGAGCTGTGGAATCACGAATATAGCGTCGTTCGCGCGCGTCTGCTCAAGGAGCTGTTCGGGGATTTGCCGGCGGCTTCGAACCGCTCTCAGGACTCTGCCTTTGCCGCCGTTCCGGTAGACCCGGAAGGATGCCTGATGCTGCCCCGGCTCGCGGAGAGACTGGAGCAGGATTTGCTGCAGCTGTCCCGCCTATGGGCGGAGCACCAACGGCAGGACGAGCATGTCATCTTCGAAATCGTCAAATATATCGATTCCCACTATGCGGAGGACATTACGCTTCAGGACTTGGCGGATCGCTTCTTCCTCAGCCGAGAGTATATTTCGCGTAAGTTTAAGCAGCAGTTCCAGGAGAACCTGTCCGATCATATCGAAAGGGTGCGCATGGATAAGGCCAAGCTGCTGCTTATGAACCCGCAGTATCGCATCGCGCAGGTTGCCGAGCTGGTCGGGTATAAGGACGAGAAGTACTTCAGCAAAGTGTTCAAGAAGCTGGAGGGGCTGTCCCCCAACGAGTATCGTAAGCGGGATAGATAGTTGTGTATTAGCGGTCGGAAGCTTTGGGGCGGAGGCCAAGAAAGTGCCTCTGCGGTGGACGGACAGGGGAGCGGAGGCCAAAAAAAGTACCTCGACAGAGCCGGAGCGTTGTGCCGTTAGGGCTCGCAGCAGCGAGAAACACAAAAAACAGCGATCAGTCGGCCGTTAAGCCGCCTGATCGCTGTTTTTAAGTTGCTTACCCTTCCATACGGGCAATTTCCTTATGCACGATAGGGGCCACGCGGGTTCCGAGCAGCTCGATCGCGCGCAGAAGATCGCGATGCGGCAGAGCGCCGAAATCCACGTGCAGGAAGAAACGCGTAAGTCCCAGATTTTTGCGCAGCAGGACGATCTTCTCCGCTACGTATTCGGGATCGCCGACATAGAGGGCGCCCTGAAGACTGCGTGCGGCATCGAAAGCGGCTCGGTCGTAGCGCGGCCAGCCCCGTTCGCGGCCGATCGTATTCATCTGCGCCTGCACATGCGGGTAAAACTGCTCTGCCGCCTGCTCTATCGTATCGCTGATGAAGCCGTGCGAGTGCGTCGCGATCTGCAGCTTGGCCGGATCGTGACCGGCTTGCGCCGCGGCCCGCTTATAAAGCTCGACAAGCGGAGCGAACCGTTCCGGCATCCCGCCGATAATGGCGAACACTACAGGCAGGCCGAGCGTACCCGCCCGAACGGCCGACTCCGGATTGCCGCCTGTCGCTATCCAGACCGGAAGCGGCTCCTGAACGGAGCGCGGATACACGCCAAGGTTCTGGATCGCCGGACGGTGACCGCCTTGCCAGGAGACCTTCTCGGTTTCGCGTATTTTCAGCAGCAGCTCCAGCTTCTCATCGAACAGCTCGTCGTAATGATCCAGACTATATCCGAATAACGGGAAGGACTCGATGAACGAACCGCGTCCCGCCATGACTTCCGCCCGTCCGTTAGTCAATCCGTCCAGCGTGGAGAAAGATTCGTATACGCGTACCGGATCGTCCGAAGACAGCACGGTTACGGCGCTTGTCAGCCGGATGTGCTTGGTCATGGCCGCGGCGGCAGCCAGCACAACGGCCGGCGCGGTTCCGGCGTAATCGGCGCGGTGATGCTCTCCTATGCCGTACACGTCCAATCCGACCTGATCGGCCAACACGATTTCCTCTACCGCGTTTCTCAGACGCTCCGCATGACTCACCGGCTTACCCGCAGGCGAATGCGGCGCAGCCTCCAGAAACGTGCTGATCCCTATCTCCATCTTCTTCGTCAAATCGGCCATATCCGATCCTCCTCCTTCTTTGTTCTTATTATACTATATAATTTAAAGTTTCTCAATTATCGTTAGTAAAGAGATAACGTGCAATTGTCCGAATTACAGTCGGGGAGTGTACATTTTCAGTCGGAGAGTTCACTTTTGCACGCAAAGTCCTTGCTATAATGAGCGATGTAAACGCTATTACAGCTAGAGAAGGGGGAGATATCGTGGCCCGCAAATGGCAATCTGCCGCCAAGGTCAAGGCTGGAGTCGGAGGAAGCGTCTCCGCCGACAAAACCTTGCTGCAAAGCATCGTCAAGCACCGCACCTTATACCTGATGTTTTTGCCGGTTGCTGCGTATTACGTTATTTTCAGATATTGGCCGATCGCTCTAGCCTGGATTGTCGCCTTTAAGGATTTACGGCTTGGCATGAGCGTCCTCGACAGCGAATGGGTGGGTTGGGCCAATTTCAAAGTTATGTTCGACGATCCGGAAATCGTGAACGTCCTGATGAACACGGTGGAAATCAGTTTGCTGCGGTTAATCGTCGGATTCGTGCCGCCAATTGTGCTAGCGATTATGTTCCACGACCTGGCCTCCAAACGGCTAAGAAGTTGGCTGCAAAGCGCGGTGTACATTCCGCACTTTTTCTCCTGGGTCATTATTTTCGGCATCGTATTCGCCTTTTTTTCCACAGGCTCGGGGTTCGTCAATAACGTGCTGGAACGATTCGGGCTGGAGCGCTACGAATTTTTTCTCTCCGAGGGCTGGTTTCGTCCGATTCTGGTCGGCTCCGCGTTATGGAAGGAAATCGGCTGGAGCACGATCATCTACCTGGCGGCGCTCAGCACGGTCGACCCGCAGCTGTACGAGGCGGCCAGAATCGACGGCGCGGGTCCGCTGAGACGCATTGTCTCCATTACGCTGCCGGGCATCCTGTCGGTCATCACCTTCGTGCTCTGCCTCAGTCTCGGCAACATTCTGTTCGCGGGGGGCGAGCAAATTCTGCTGTTCTACAACAAGGCCGTTCTGGATACGGCGGACGTCATCGAGACCTGGGTGTACCGCGAAGGGTTGGGCAGGCTGCAATTTAGCATCGGTACGGCGGTCGGCATCTTCCAATCGTTCATTGGCATGGTCGTGATTGTGATCAGCAACGCTCTGGCCAAACGTTATACCGGCCGGGGCATCTGGTAGAGGAGGGGTCAAGTGCATTACAAATCGGCTAGCGAGCGAACCTATCAGATCGTCATACACCTTATCGTGATCAGCGTGGCGATATCCGCCGTGTTCCCGCTGCTCTACGTCATCGGGATGTCGCTGACGACGAAGGCGGAGATGATCGCGCGCAACTATTTCGTCATCATTCCGCTGGAGCCGACGCTGGAAGCCTACAAGCGGTTGCTGGCTTCCCCGGTCATCTGGAACTCCTTCGTCGTATCCACGGGGAGAGCCGTTGTCGGACCGCTGCTGACGCTGCTGCTGACGACGATCGGCGCTTACGTGCTGGCGCAGCGGACGCTGCCCGGCCGCGGCATCTTCCTATTCTTTATCCTCGCGACGATTCTGTTTAACGGAGGTTTGATTCCAACCTATCTCGTGATCAAAAATTTGGGGCTCATCGATTCTTATTGGTCGCTGATCCTTCCGATCATGGTTGACAGCTTCGGTCTGCTCGTGATCAAAATCTTTATCGAGAATTTGCCGGACGGCTTGACCGAATCGGCCAAAATCGACGGAGCGGGGGAATGGAGCATGCTGCTGCGGATCATTATCCCGCTTGCGGCGCCCGCGCTTGCGGCCATCGGCTTGTTTAATCTGGTCGCGCATTGGAACAGCTGGTTCGACGCGCTGTTGTACTTGAACGACAAGCAGATGTATCCGCTGCAGATGGTGCTGAAGAACATGTTGACGATCGATTCCGTCAGCGGAGATTCGATGAACGCCGTGCTCAAGTCGTCGCAGTCGATTAGTACAGAGACGCTGAAGATGGCCGCGGTCGTTATCGGCATTATTCCGGTGCTGTGCGTCTATCCGTTTTTGCAGAAGCATTTTGTCAAAGGCATGTATATGGGGTCCGTTAAAGGCTAACCGCGGTGTTCGGAGGCGAATCAGGCGCTTCTTGACATAAAAAAATAGAGCTCGAAAGGGGAAACGCGAATGAAGAAAGGACATTGGTCTTATACGGCGATTGCGTTAATCATGGCTTTGTCTACGGTGCTTGGCGCTTGCTCGTCGGGTGGCAATAAGGAGAACGGGGCAACCACTGGTGGCGACGCATCAAACGTGCCGGAGACAAGCCAAGCAAGCACGGCTCCGGCCAATACCGGCGATTCGGGACCGCCGATCAAGGAACTGGTTTTCCCGGCGGCGTTCCCCGAGGTGCCGAAGGCCGTGGACGCTTCCAGCTATGCGTATGACGACCTTAGCAAGAAGTACGAGCTGGATCTGATGGTGGCCGGCGCCTTTAACCAGCCTGTCCCGGAGGATACGATTAAAGCGTATCTGGAGGAGAAATTCAACGTTTCGATCAAATTTTCGAGCATGACCGGCGAGGATTTGAAGAACGCCGTCAGCGTGCGGTACGCTTCCGGCTCGGAGCCCGATCTCGTGATGTTCTCCTACAAGGACGTAGCGCGTTCCCTCTTTGAGAGCGGACAACTGCTCGATGCCAAGGAAATTTTGCCGTACATGCCGCAGACGATGGAATACGTCACGCAGGATTACGCCAAATGGGCGACCGTCGACGGCAATATGATCGGCATTCCGCGGTATCCGGTTTTCCCGAACAACTGGGGGTACTTCATTCGTCAGGATTGGCTGCAAAAGCTGAATATGAGCATGCCGACCAACGAGGACGAACTGTTCGCCTATGCGAAAGCGGTAGTAGAAAAGGATCCCGACGGGAACGACAAGCCCGACACCTGGTTCATGGCCACGGCCGGCGGGGGCAACGGCTGGAGCATGATGGACGCGCTTAAAGCGATGTACGGACATCCGAGCTGGAACGTGGTCGACGGCAAGCTTAATCATCCGATGCTGGACGGCACGACCAAGCGTTTCCTGGAGTTCGTGAAGAAGCTGTACGACAACAAGCTGCTGGCTCCGGACTGGTATACGATCGGATGGGAGCCGTTCAAGGCGTACAGCTTGAACGACCAGATCGGCATGGTCTGGTACCCGGGCTGGAACATCATCGACGAGCAGTACAACGCGAAGAAGAAGGACGCGAACGCCGTCAATCTGTGGGCGCCGATCCAGCCGCTCAAATCCAATGACGGCAAAGGCGGCATGTATGGTCCGGGCGACAATCCGGGAGGCATCTTCATCATCTCGAAGAAGGCGGCGGACGACCCCGGCAAGATGAAGCGTCTAGCGCATTTGATCGATTCGATGATGTATCCGAACGTCAATTATTGGGCCGTATCGCAAGGCGGCGGTCCGGAAATTTATCCGGGAGAATCCAGAGTACAGCTGAACGAAGACGGCACGAACGTATTTGCCATCGCGCCGACCCACGTTCAGCTTGCCAAGCCGGAATATCAGTCGCTGGCGGATTGGCAATTTTTCGGGTACAGTCTCATCTGGCAAGTGTACGACGACGAACCCGTTGGCGTGCTGGGCAGCAAATACAATCAGGAGATTATCGCTATGCCCCGCTACAAAAATTTCGATATGAACCTTACGCTGGACGGCACAACATCGACGAAAATCGCCGATTTCCAGAACAAGAACGAAATTTCCTTCGTGCTGGGCAAACGTTCATTGGACGAATGGGATAGTTACGTGGAAGAGTGGAAGAAAGCCGGCGGTCAGAAATTGATCGACGAGGCGGTCGAGCAGCTTCAGGTTTCCAAGCCTTAACCTGCGAATGGGTCCGCAGCCCTATACTCACGAACGCTTGTATGATAAGCGTTCGTGAGTATACTTCTATGTATGCCGGGAGAGAAGGAGCGAGCTTAGGTGAGAGGGTATCGGATGAGTTCGCGCAACAAGCTGATTTTGCTCCTTGTTGTTCCGGGCACCTTGTTCGTGATGATCGTGACGCAGATCGCCAAGGACTACGCGCTCGAATTTCTGCGAGAGACGCAGAACGAATCGCTGGCGGGCATGTCCGACCAGGTGGTGCACTTGATCGGGATCTACAACAACGAGATTACGTACAACATGCTGGAAATGGAAGAGATCATCAAGCAGGAGGGCGGCCAAGGGGACCGGCTGTACGAGGCGATGCGCACGGTAGCGATGATTCGGGCCGATTTCGTGCGCGGCGTCGTGTACATTGCGGAGAGCGGGGACATTACCGGCTACCCGATTACGTTCTGGGGCAACTTCTCCGCCAAGGAGGAGGCGCTGATTCATGAGCAGGCCGAGCGGAGCCGCGGGGTGTTCGAGTGGTCCAATACGATCCGCTCCGATATTGGGCGCTCTGGGACGTTCGGACCGACAAGTATCGTGACCAAGACGGTGTTCGATACCGGGGGCAAACAGATCGGCTATTTGGCGTTCCTCGTCGATTTGTCCGCGTTTCTCGAACGGAGCGCCGCTTTCGCCGGGGCTTACGAAACCCAGACGCTGTTGTACGACCGCGAGGATCGGCTGATCGATTTTATGGGGGCGATCAATGTGACGACCCCTGTGCTCATTTCCGAGGAATATGTGCAGACGCTCTCTTCGGCGCTTTCGTATTTTCGCAGAGAGGGCATCTATCATTCCGTCGGAACGATGGAAGCCAATCTTGGCTGGAAAATCGTTGTTGTCGGCGATGTGGAGAAGCTGGAATCGCGCTTCGAGCCGCTCAGCCAGATCGCGTGGGCTATCGTGTTATTCGGCGTGCTCGGTTTTCTATGCATCTATGTGGCGGTATCCTGGTGGTTTACGCGTCCGGTAATGCTGCTGACCAAGGGCATCCGGAAGGTGGCCAAGGGGGATCTCGACAGCAAGCTGCACATTCGTCAGCAGGACGAATTCGGCGAGCTTGGCGTTCAGTTCAATCGGATGACGGCCACGATCAAGGCGCTGATAGTCGATCTGCAAGCGACGGAGGAAGCGAAGCGGAAGTCGGAAATGCAGACGCTGCTGTCGCAGATCAATCCTCATTTTCTGTACAATACGCTTAACACGATCGATATGATGGTCGATTTCAGTCCCAAGCGGGAGCTTCACGAAATGATCAACGTGCTGTGCAGGCTGCTCAAGTACAGTCTGGACAGCCGCAGCGAGGAGCGCACGCTGGAGGACGAGCTGCAATATACGAAAAATTACTTATACATTCAGTCCGTCAGGTACGACAACAGATTCGAGATCGCCGTCTCTCTCGTAAGCGAGCGGCTGGGCGCGGTCAAGGTGTTGAAGTTGATTCTTCAGCCAATTGTGGAAAACGCGCTGTTCCACGGCTTGCACCCGCTTGAAGGACGCCAAGGTCGACTCGACATCGAGGTGGAGGAGCGAAACGGAGATCTGACACTGATCGTAAGAGACAACGGCGTCGGCATGTCTTGGGACAGATTGTCCGCCCTGCGCAGCGCTTTGTCCGGCATGGAGGCGGAGGACGGAATCGGCATCGGCGTTCTTAACGTGCATCGCCGAATTCGTCTGTATTACGGCGCGGAATATGGGCTGGCCGTCGACAGCGCCATCGACGAGGGAACGACGATCACCGTGAAGCTGCCGCTTGAAAATCAAACGCTTGCCGCAAACAAAGAGAGGTTAAAGCGATGAACGATTATGCGGACCGAGTTACGCTCAAGCTGCTCATCGTCGACGACGAGCCTATGGCCAGAAGGAGAATTCGCTCATTCTCCTTGGAGCGGCACGGCTTCGAGATCGTTGGCGAAGCGGAGAACGGCAATCAAGCCTGGAATATGATACGGGAGCTGGCTCCCGACATCGTTGTCGCGGACATTGGCATGCCCGTGCTTAACGGAATCGAGCTGCTGAAGCGGGTACACGGGCTGAATACGCCGCCTAAATTCATTTTGCTGACCTGCTATGAGGATTTTGACAAGATTCAGGCGGCGCTCCGTTACGGGGCGCACGATTATATTACGAAGCTGCTGCTTGCCGAACAGGATTTCATCGACTGCCTGAATAAGGCGGCGTTGACCATCCATCAGGAGAAGCGCAACAGGAAGAAGGCGCTGCGCCAGCTTCTGCTGGAGCGGCTGCTGTCCAGCGACGATACGGACGCTTCGGCTGAGCAGCTTGCGGCGCTGTCCTTTCCTTCCCGACGGCATATGCTGGCGCTAATCCGTTTTGCCCCCGAGCATAATCGCGCCATGTTCAGCGCTTCCCCGGCCCTGGAATATTCCGAGGAGGGCAACTTGTCGCTCGCCGTGCAGATCGAGCCGGGATTATGGGCAATGATCGCCGCCACGGACGAACGGGGGGGAGGTCCGGCGTTCTTCGGCTGGACGATGCAGACGCTGCGCCGCGGGTACGAGATCTGCAAGGCCAAAGGGATCGCGGCGCTGCAAAGCGTATCCGACATCCGGGAGGGTCTGCCGCTTACCGTTTCCTTGATTCAGTGCCGCCAACTGATGGATGAGGCTTATTATTTACCCCTTGGGGTCCCTGCCGTCGCCGGAACGCCCGGCCGCACCTCCACGTTCCCTCCCGATATTTTCGAAGCTATGAAGCAGGAATGCCGCCAAGCGGTCGAACGGGAAGATCCGAAGGCCGTGGCGCAACGACTTCTTCGTTGGCTCGAAGAGACAGAGCGGCGTTATTGGCCGAAGCCCGCGCAGCTATGCATGATGGGCGCGGCATTGGCGGGCTGCCTGAGCGACGATTATACGCGCCGCCAGACGGACGGCTTCGTTCCGCTGCGCCTTTGGCTGCAGAAGCGCATAGAGGAAAGCTGCCATATATCCGAGGTGAGGGCGGCAGTCGAGGAGGCGGCGGACGCCTTGAAAGAAGCGCAGACGTCGCTGCGGGGCGTTCGCTCGGAAGTTTTGAAAGCGCTGCGTTTTATCGAACAGCGCTACAGGGAGCCTATTGATGTCGCGGCAGCGGCCAAGCACGTCAACTTAAGTCCGAGCTGGTTCGGTACGTTGTTCCGTAATGAGATCGGCTGCAGCTTCTCCGATTATTTGCTGACCTATAGACTCGAGCAGGCGAGGGAGCTGCTGCTGCGGACGGATCTCAAGGTGTACGAAATCGCGGAGCAAACCGGCATTCCGAACTATCGCTACTTCTCCAAACTATTCTCCGACAAATACCGTCACAAGCCTCAGGATTTCCGCTACAAGCTCCGGGGAGGGGAGCGGGAATACGACAAATGACGAGAAGCGCTGCGCCTGGCCAGAGGCTCGAAGAGGGAATCGAATTGCGGGCAGCGGCCGGCTCAAATTGTCAAGGAAGCCGGTCCGTGCTAAGGTAAAGTAGGAAGAACCTTTTCACAAATCCGCATTGCGATATGGAGGCGAAACCGACGATGAAAGCGCTGTTTATCGGAGGAACGGGAACGATCAGCTCTGCGATTACGCAGCAGTTGGCCGCTCAAGAGTGCGAGCTGTATGTGTTGAATAGGGGCAATCGCAGCGAAAGGCTGCCGGCGGGCGTCAAAACCATCCAAGCCGACATCAACGACGAGGATCGCGTAGCTGTGTTGATTGCCGATATGAAGTTCGACGTCGTGGCCGATTTCATCGCATTCGTGCCAAGCCAGCTTGAACGGGACTATCGCCTGTTCAAGGACAAAACGAAACAATTTATGTTCATCAGCTCCGCATCCGCCTATCAGACTCCTTTATCCGACTATCGAATTACCGAAGGAACGCCCTTATCGAATCCTTGCTGGGAATATTCACGGAACAAAATTGCTTGCGAAGAGTACCTGATTAAAATGTACCGAGACCACGGTTTTCCGATTACGATCGTCAGACCGAGCCACACGTACGATGAACGTTCCATTCCGCTGGGGGTTCACGGCTCGAAGGGAACATGGCAGGTCGCCAAGCGCATGCTGGAAAATAAACCGGTCATTATTCACGGCGACGGAACGTCCCTGTGGACGATGACGCATAATGGCGATTTTGCCAAAGGGTTTATCGGGTTGATGGGCAATATTCACGCAATCGGCGAAGCCGTACATATCACTTCGGATGAGAGCGTGACCTGGAATCAGATTTATGAGATCATCGCGGACGCGCTTGGCGTTAAGCTGAATGCGGTTCATGTCGCTTCCTCGTTTCTAGACGCTTGCAGCACGGAGGATTACCGGGGAGGGCTATTGGGGGACAAAGCCAATACCGTCGTGTTCGACAATGCGAAGCTGAAGCGGCTTGTTCCCGATTTTGTGGCGACGACCCGGCTGGACCAAGGGATGAGAAGGACGATCGAGCACATTCTTGCGCATCCCGAGCTTCAGACGGAAGATCCGGAGTTCGACGCATGGTGCGATAAAGTGATCGGGGCGCTGGACGACGCGGTTAGGGCGATTAGGGGCTAAGGGAGGATTTTCAGCTGTCTATACGGATGTGATATACTCGGAATATGACACAAGATAAGGAACAACAGCCAGTTCAGCCCGAGACGGCTATGAAAATATGCGTGCAGTGCCGCGTTCTTAAGCCGCTTGCGGAGTTTGCCAGCCGCAGCGGCGGAAGAGCGGGACGGAGAAGGCGCCGCGGAGTGTGCAAAGCCTGCCGCCAGCAGGCCGGCAAGTCCGAATTAAACGCGGAGATAGGCAATGCGGCCATCGAGCTGATTGAGGACGAGACGATTGCGAAGCCCACGCGCCGCCGAAGGAGGAGAAGGCGCAAGGCAAGCAAGCTTGAGCCAATCGCGCCAATGGTCGAGGCGGCTGCTGCTGCGGCCGAGGACGAGCCGGTAGCGAAGCCTAAGCGTCGACGCAGACGACGGGGGAGCAAGGCGAGCTTGCCGGAGTCCTCGCTGGAGATCATGGAGCCGGTCATCGAGCCGACGGAGGACGAGACGGCTGCCAAGCCGAAGCGCCGCCGGAGGAAACGGAGGAGCAAAGCGAAGAAGCCGTCCGTGCCTCAGGTTGCCTCTGCTGCAACGATTCCGTCAGCGACTGCGGCGCGGCAGGCGTCCGCAGGCTCGCAGCAGTCCGATCCGAAGTCGGCTGAGCAGAAGCCCGCGCGTCCGAAGGCTGCTCGCAAAGCCCCGGTCTCGAAGCCAGAAGCCCCGAGAATTGCCGCGTCGCGGCCGAAGCTTGATCCGCACGATGCGGACGGTTTGTTCGCGACTCGTCAGGGCTTCATCCGTATGCGAGGCAAGACCGACAGCGGCCGCTCCTACTATCAGGAAATCGAGCCCGATTTCGCCAAAGTACTCGTTCGCGAGCATGCCGCATATGTCGTTAATCGCCATACGATCCGCCGCATCCACAGCAACCGGGAGTTTCGCCGTCTCATTCTGACGAGGGACAACTATACTTGCCATTTTTGCGGCGAGTACGGAGACACCATCGATCATCTGCTGCCTCGGGCCAAAGGCGGACACACGACGCCGGTCAACTGCGTTTGCGCTTGTCACGAGTGCAACCAATCGAAAGCGGATCGGGATCTGGACGAGTTCACCGAATCGTTGGGGGAACGCCAGCGTCTCGAGCCGACCGTCTAACCGCTCCTGCGAAATCTAATGTGATAGGATATTGGTACCAAAATCTATTCGGTCGTGAATCGAGACTGCGGCCCGAATGTTGGAAGAAGGCCTGTCTGTCGATTTGATCGCCAAAGTGACGGGGCTCCCCGGCCCGGACATTGAGAAGCTGAAGGTCTCGCATTAAGTAGACGAAAGGCCCTCACACTCCGCTCTTCCGCGGAATATGAGGGCCTTTTGCTTACCTCGCTAGCTTGGATGCGGAATGAGAAAAGACACGGTCGTCCCTTCGCCGGGAATGCTGTGGATGAGCAGGCCTTGCCCGTATAGCTGAGTCAATCGGCGATTCGTATTGGCCACTCCGATGCCTTTGCCTCTGTTCGCCCAATCCAGCAATCGAGCTATTTTCCCCTCATCCATCCCGATGCCGTCGTCGGAAACCTCAATCAACGCACAATCGTCCTGTCGCGCAATCCGAATTCGCACTGTGCCTCCTTGAGCTCGGCTTCGGACCCCATGTCGAACCGCATTTTCCACCAAGGGCTGGATCGTCAACGGAGGCAGCATCGGACTCACATCGGCTTCCACCTCCCAGACGATGTTCAGCTTGTCCTCGAACCGTTCCTTCTCGACGTATAGATAGGAGTTGACAAGCTCCAGCTCGTGGGAAAGCTCAACAAGCTTGCCGGAATTCAGAAAATCGAAGCTGATTCGCAGATAAGAAGTAAAGGCGTTCCCCAGCTTGCGCATCCTATCCGTATCTTCGTCGCTCAGCGCCATGATCGAGTTCAGGGCGTTGAACAGAAAGTGGGGATGTATCTGAGCTTGCAAATAGGCGGCTTCCAAACGAAGCTGTTCGCCAACGGACTGCTTCAAGGCGGTCAGCGCCCGGATCCGGTATTTCAGCTCTGTCGCTTCGACCGGTTTGGTTAAGTAATCGTTGGCTCCGGCAACGAAGCCGGCCTGAATGTCCTCAGGCTTGCTGCGCGCGGTGAGCAGCAGAACCGGGAGCTCCGACATCGAGAAGCGTTCCCGTATTTTCGCCGTTAGCTCGTAGCCGGACATCTGCGGCATCATTACGTCCGCAACAACCAAATCCCATGTGCCAAAGGCAAGCTTCTCAAGCGCTTCTCGGGCGGAGGTCGCGGTAACGACGTTGTACGGTTCGGATGAAAGAATGCCGGCAAGCACCTTCAAGTTGACCGGATCGTCATCTACGGCAAGGATATTCGCATTTCCGGCATTGATCTCCGCCGTCGTCGAAGCGTTGGAAGCCGGGGAGGCGGCAGGCGTTTCGAGCAAGAGTGCGGCGGCAGCTTCACGATATCCGACGTTCGCTTCGTCTGATCGGGCCGCGCTAGGCAACGGCTGATCGGCTGCCGGCAAAGCAAACTTGAACACGGAACCGACGCCCGGCTCGGAGTCGACACTCAGTTCGCCGCCGTGAAGCTCAACGAGCTGCTTGGAAATGCTCAAGCCAAGGCCGATGCCGCCGTCCTCGTTCATGCCCGGGGTTCCTTGCTCGTAAGGGAGGAATACCCGTCGCCGCGTCTCTTCGTCCATTCCGGAGCCGGTGTCGCTGACACGAATAACGACCCTTCCGTTCTCTGCGGCCGCCGAGATCGTTACCGTCCCGACATCGGTGAATTTCAATGCGTTGTGCAGCAGATTAAGCAAAATTTGTACCAGTCTTTTCTCGTCGGCCAACACATGCGGGAGCGAGTCCGCGATATCGGTCACGAGCCGAACGGGCCTGCCGTCGGTCATAAACCTCAGCATAGCGGCGACGCCGGAAGCGATTGAAGCGACGGACAACGGCTCCTTCTGCAGAACGATTCTCTTTTCCTGCAATCTGACGACATCCAGCAGATCGTCGAGCAGATGCGACATGCGCCGGCCAACCGTAACGAGCAGTTCCATCTCCGCAACGCTTTTCTCGCCAAGCACCAGCTTCTCCCGCTCTAAAATGCTGCCGGCCATATTCATCATCCCGTGCAGCGGCGTGCGCAGCTCGTGCGAGGTGTTGGCCAGAAACTGGTCCTTTAGCCTGTCCGCTTCCTTGAGTTGAACGTTAAGCCGGGTATTTTCCTCCGCGTTGCGGAAGTAGCGCTTAAACCAATAGGCGGAGAATGTGATGATCGCTACGATAATATCGATCGGATAATAGACGTTCGTAATGTCATTCGATGAATTGACGATGCCCCAGATGACGCTGGACAGAACGCTGACGATGGCGAGAAACAGGTAGACAACGTCGTTTTTCCGCTCGAGTATCATTTTTACGATGATCCAGGAAAATGCCGCTAGCGGTACTATGTAATAGAAAGTCATGATCCTTAGCCAGTAGCTGTAGCTGACGAGCTTAACGTCCGCCAACAGGACAAACAGCGTGTAGGCGAGGAACGATCCGAAGAAGATTCGGTACGCCGCGGAGCTCCCCGCTCTTCCCGCGAAAATTCGGCCCAACATCAGAATGAGAACGGAGAGCCACATATACGAAAGTAGCCGGATTTTGATCATCCAAGTGTAATTGACCGGCAGCCAATTAAGGAGGATGATTTCGTTGGATGTGACGACTGATATGCCGGCAGCGAAGAGCAGCAGTGTGAAAATCAGAAATTCTTTCTGTCGTCGGCTGAACACGAAAAGGATGCAGGAGTACAGACCGTGTAAAAGTAGGATGGCGAAGGTGACGAGTTGAAAGCCGATCGAGTACCACCATTCGCTATCTATTGCATCCCGAGTGCTGATTCGGATAGATCGGGTAATTCCGCTTCTGGAGAAGTGATCGAAGTTGGAGGCTTGAATGAATAGGTCGATTTCCCCGATGCCTTTCGTTTCGTAGGACAACAAATACGCCCGTGCGCTGGGAACGTAAGTGTCGCTGCTCGCTCCCACCTTGCCGAACTCGTGAGCTTTATCGTCGTTGATCTGCACGCGGGAAGAGGCGGCGATTTCCTGGATCCAGAAGCCCAGGTCAAGATCGGGGTCCGGATCGATCAGAATGCGCAGCTTGTAAGTGCCGTAGCCATAGGCGCCATCGAAGCCATTCATGCCGAGTTTCATCCATCTTTCCGGAACAGAGATAAACCTGCTTGCACTTGCCGGTTGGAGCGCTTCGTTGTCGCGGTCTACGAAAGCCAAGGGATAGAACGTCCACTCCCCGTCGAGCGGGATGGAGGGATTGGCGTCGAAGTCCCAGCCTCGCAAGTCGAGCGTGCCTTGAACAACGTCTGGATGCTCCGGAGTAGAAAAAATTTCCGACCAGAACCATCTCAGACCGAGCAGGAAGCCGAGAAACAGGCTGGCGATGACGGCGGATTTCAATAATTTATAATCGTGGATTCGCTTCATAGTATCGTATTCATTCGACGTTCTTTCCCACTTTTCCTTGTTTACGCAGGACTGCATTCCGGGCGAAAAGAAGGTATAGTGTAAACATAAGCCTAATAAGGCTATTAAGTCTAAACAGATAAAGCAAGGGAGGCCAATATGTCGATATCGCTTGTGGTGCTTCAAGGGCCTAGCGCCTCCGGCAAAAGCACGATTCAGTCGCGGCTCGGCTTGCCCCGGATCGTGACGTGGACTTCTCGTCCGCCGCGCGAAGGGGAAGTCGACGGGACGGACTATTTCTTCAAAAGCCGTTCCGAGATGGAGCTCCTCTACGAACGGGAACAGATGGTGGAGATGACCGAATACCACGGCAACCTGTACGGTACGCCTTTGCAGCTAATTGAGGAGATCGTTCGCGGGGGGCTGCCGCGTTCCGTTATTTTAGATAAAGCCGGCGCGGGAAGGCTGAGAGAGCTGTTTCGCGATCGTACGCTGCTGATCGGCGTAAAGTCGGATCAAGAGGATTGCCGAAGGAGGCTTGCGTCGCGGGGCCATAGCCCTGACGAAATTCGCACACGGCTAAGCTCTTACGACGAAGAGATTGCTGCGTTGGCTGTATGCGATCTGATTCTCAACAATACGGACGGCAATCTGAAAAAAATCGATCTGCTGGCAGACTTCATTCGGGAAGGATTGAGGAAAGGCGATGGCGCATCACTACGATCCGATAACGCTTGAATACGTCCGGGATCAGGCGGAGCTTGTCCGAGACCTGGATTTCCGTCTTCATCCCGGCGAATCCGCCGAACGGGGACGAGACGAATATTCGCGGGATTACGCGCGAATTTTGTATTCGGCCTCCTTTCGCAGGCTGCAAGGGAAAATGCAACTGCTTGGAGTCGATCAGCATCATTTTATCCGCAATCGTCTGACGCACAGCATGGAGGTTGCGCAGATCGCCCGGGGCATCGCCTTGGACATGGGCATCGAAAACACGTTCGTTGCCGAAGCGTGCGCGCTGGCCCACGATCTCGGCAATCCTCCAATCGGCCATCACGGCGAGACGGTGCTGAACGAGCTGGTCGGCCAAATCGGGGGATTCGAGGGGAACGCCCAGACGCTGCGCATTTTGCGCAAGCTGGAGAAGAAGCACCATGCCTACCGCGGCCTGAATCTGACCTTCCGAACGCAGCTTGGCGTGGTCAAGTATTTCCAGCGACATGAGGGCGGCCAAAACAAAAAATTTATCTACGACGAGGACTACGACGGGATTATCCAGGTACTTGAGGAGCGCGGCATCCGGATGGAGCAAGTGCGGACGATCGATATGCAGATTATGGATCTGGCCGACGAGATTGCTTATGCGGCGCATGACCTGGAGGATTGCCTCAGCCAGAATCTGTTTACGATCGACGATCTGCTGTACGAGTTTCATATTGACGACAAGTACAAGACGGCTTACGGCGAGTTGGACCGGATCGTCAAGGACTGCCGGGAATTTGCCTACAAAGGCCGTCATCTAGGCTCGTCGGAGGAATATTCCTTTCTTTTTCGCAAGGAGCTTACGTCGGTCATCGTGAATCGGCTCATTCGCGACATTCATTATAACGAAGCGAAGAAGCGGCTGGACTACAAGGAATACGGAGAGCTGGCCAGAGGGCTGAAAAAGCTCGTGTTTCTCCTGATAATGCGTCGACCCTCGGTTCAGTTGTACGAAAAGAGGGGCGAGAGGGTTCTGCGCGGTTTGTTTCAAGTGTTTGCCGACGAGCGGACCAACGCCGATCTTAAGCTGCTTCCTCCGGAGTATCGGATGTTTGCCGACGAGGCCGAGCGGCTGCGGAACGTGGCGGACTTTATCTCCGGCATGATGGATCAATTCGCCATGCACGAGTACGAGAAGTATTACGGAGCGGGAGAGCTGAACCGGCTCGTGTAATTCGACCGACAAGGGACGTTATTCGCGATAAGGAGGATGGTTCCATGGAGAGGGAGTTCGATGCGATCGTAGTCGGAGCGGGACTCGCCGGGCTTGTTGCCGCCGCCGAGCTTGCCGACAAGGGGAAGAGAACGCTGCTGCTGGATCAAGAGCCGGAAGCATCGCTCGGAGGACAGGCGTGGTGGTCGTTCGGAGGGCTGTTTCTTGTCGACTCTCCGGAGCAGCGCCGGCTGGGCGTCAAGGATTCGAAGGAGCTGGCTTTGCAGGATTGGATGGGCTCTGCGGGCTTTGACAGGGCCGAAGAGGATCATTGGGGGCGGAAATGGGCCGAGGCTTACATCGATTTTGCTGCCGGAGAGAAAAGAGCCTGGCTTCACGGGTTGGGCGTGCGCTTCTTTCCTATCGTCGGCTGGGCGGAGCGAGGCGGCTATTTGGCGGAAGGTCACGGCAACTCCGTGCCGAGATTCCATATCGTGTGGGGGACGGGCCCGGCGATCGTCGCGCCATTCGAACGGCGAGTCCGCGAGCATAGAGACGGCGGGCGGCTCGTCTACCTGCCCCGCTATCGCGTCGATCGTCTGATTCGCCAGCAAGGCGAGGTCGTCGGTGTAAGCGGTTCCGTACTTGCGGCCAGCGATGCGGCAAGAGGAGAAGCCAGCTCCCGCGACATCATCGGCGACTTCGAATACCGTGCGCGAGCGGTGCTTGTCACAAGCGGAGGGATTGGCGGCAGCCCCGATCTTGTTCGAGCCAACTGGCCTAGCCGACTAGGCGAGCCCCCAAAGCACATGCTGTCCGGCGTTCCCGCCCACGTGGACGGCAGAATGCTTGGCATTGCCGAAGAGGCCGGAGGGCGTATCGTGAACCGCGACCGGATGTGGCATTATACGGAGGGGATCCGCAACTGGAGCCCGATCTGGCCGAACCACGGTATTCGCATTCTTCCCGGACCGTCATCGCTGTGGCTCGATGCCCGAGGCAAGAGACTGCCTGCTCCCAATTTCCCCGGCTTCGATACGCTCGGCACGCTGGAGACGCTTCGCCACACGGGCTACGATTATTCATGGTTCATTCTGACGCAGAAAATCATCGAGAAGGAATTTGCGCTGTCCGGCTCGGAGCAGAATCCGGATTTAACGGGCAAGAGCGTGCGGCAGGTGTTGTCTCGGGTGCTGCCGGGACCTACCGCTCCGGTTCAGGCTTTCCTCGACAAAGGCGAGGATTTCGTCGTGGCCGACAATCTGGCGGAGCTGGTGGCCGGAATGAACCGGCTGACCGGAGAAGGGCTGCTCCGCTTCGAAGAGATCGAGAGGCAGGTGCTGGCGCGGGACCGGGAGATGGACAACGCGTTTACGAAGGATCTGCAAATTACCGCGCTTCGCGGCGCGCGCCAGTACAAAGGCGACAAGTTCATACGCGTCGCGAGACCGCACAAGCTGCTCGACCCGAAGAGCGGACCGCTGATCGCCGTAAGATTGCATATCGTCAGCCGCAAGACGCTCGGCGGCCTGCAGACGGATCTGTCCGGGCGAGTACTAGGCACGGACGGTGCGCCGGTCCCCGGTCTTTACGCTGCCGGCGAAGCTTCCGGATTCGGAGGCGGCGGCATGCACGGCTACCGCGCGCTGGAAGGCACCTTCCTCGGCGGCTGTCTGTTCTCGGGCCGGACGGCGGGGCGAGCGGCTACGGAGGATATTGGATGAGCTGGAGACATCGGATTTGCGAAGTTTCGTACTTGAAGGATGGAGATGCGGGGAACAGCGCGATAGGTACGGCACCTCTTAGCGTGCGCGATGGCGGTGCAGGAGCGTTTGCAGGAGGAGGTGCAGATCCCGTCGATTCCATATTTGCCAATAAAGCGGATTTTCCGCTTTATTTCCGGATGTGGGGCTGATTCGGCGCGACTAATGCGGGTTTCCCGCTTTATTTTTCAAAAAATCCGCTTTTCCTGAAATTAAAACGGAGAATCCGCCCTATTTTCCTCAAAATGGCTGAGTCCCCGCATTTAAGGCGGATTTTCCGCTCTATTGCGTTATCGTCCAACTGGCTCTTCTCGGCAGAAAGGGTTGATTTCGGATCGAAAAAAGATTGGAGGAGATCGCGATGAAATTCAAGACGACGATCGAGCTTGCCGGCAAGACCGCCACAGGTTTGCATGTGCCTGATGAGGTAGTGGCTTCTCTTGGCCAAGGCAAGAAGCCCGCTGTTCGCGTTACGGTCGGCGGTCATACTTACAGAACGACGATAGCCGTTATGGGCGGAAGGTTCATGATCCCGTTAAGCGCGGAAAACCGGACGGCGGCCGGAGTCGCCGCCGGGGAGGAGGTCGAAGTCGGCATCGAGCTCGATCTCGAGCCTCGCGAGGTAGAGGTGCCGCAGGACTTCGTAGATGCACTTGCCAACGAGCCCGACTCGCAGAAGGCGTTCGACAAGCTGTCCTACAGTAACAAGAGGCGAATCGTTCTTTCCATCGAAGAGGCCAAGACGGAGGAAACGAGGCGCAAACGGATCGTTAAAGCGATCGTTTCACTGAAGGAGAACGTCTGATTTCCGGAGCTGCCGGGAACAGTCGGATCTGCGTGAAGACGACGCCGGCGATAATGACGGCCGCTCCGATTAAGTCGTAGTAGAATAGCCTTTCGTCCAGGAACAGAACTCCCGCCGTCATCGTGATGACAGTGGCTAGGTTGATGAAGACGCTGACCTGCGAAGCTTTCAGCACGGACAGGGCATAATTGGACAGAAGCGCACTTCCTAACGAAGCCGCGATCCCCAAGTAGAGTACGGACATCAGGAAGCTGCTGTCGCCCAACGGCTCAAAATAGGCGGACAGCGTGCCGCTGGCTTGATGCTGAATCAGCGCGGAGACGTTAAACACAATAAATCCGAACGCGATCGTAACGAACGCCAGCTCGAACGGAGAGTACCTGCCTTTGGTCCTCCTTACTAGAACGCTGTAACCTGCGGAGGACAGAGAGGACAAGAGAATCAGGAACGAGCCGAGCAAAGACGCGCCGGCCGGATGAACGCCCTGCATGATGAAGATGAAGACAACGCCGCCCGTAGAGAGCAGGATGGCCAGCTTTTGCTGCAGGGTTGAATGCTCCTTCAGGAAGGAAGCGGCCATCACCAGCGTAAACACGGGAATGCAGGCTTGGATGATGCCGGCCGCGGAAGACGTCGTATAGGCCAGTCCGAACGTCTGGAACAGAAAAAAGCCTGCCGGATAGAGCAGCGCAATCGGCAGAATGGCAAGCAGGTCCTTCCATCCGAGGGAGAGCTTGATCTTGCCGAACGCCACCGGGATCAAGGCGGCCAGCAACGAGATCGTGAACCGATGAGCGAGCGTGTCGAGCGGGCTGGCAGTCGTCAGGCTGATTTTCACGAACAGGAAAGAAAAGCCGATGATGGCGGTGTAAACGAGCGTTGCGATGTAAGCTTTGCCGGTCTGATTCATAGATGGATCCTCCAAACGAAAATAGCGATAACGACATCGTAACCTCGAAACAGTTCGGTTACAATGAAAGAAACCGGCAACTGTACCGGTACAGAGGAGCGGGAGCATGTATATCTACTATCGGATTGCGGACGAATTGGAGGAAGGCATCAAGCAGGGAACCTATCGAGAGGGAAAAAAGCTGCCCTCGGTTCGCGAGCTTTGCGCAGTCTATCGCTGCAACAAGAGTACTGCAATCCAGGCGCTAAAGGAGCTGGAAAATCGGAAGCTGGCCTATGTCGTTCCGCGTAGCGGGCATTATGTGCTGAAGAGATCGTTCCAGTCCGCGCGGGAGCCTCGGGGCGAATACGACTTCGCGACCGCTGCGCCGGATTGGAACGCGTTCCCTTATGCAGAATTCCAGCACTGCATCCGCAAGGCGATGGATTTCTATCAGCGTGATTTGTTCGGCTATGGAACGCAGAGAGGGCTGCCCGCGCTGCTGAAAGCTGCCAAACAGCAGCTGGAAAGTCATCAGGTGTTCGCCAAGGAGGAGTGGTTGATTGTGACGTCCGGCGTTCAGGAGGCGCTGTTTATCCTGATGTCGATGCCGTTTCCGAACGGAAAGGAGACGATTCTCGTCGAGCAGCCGGGTTATCATCTGGTCGTGGAGTACTTGAATCGGTTCGGCCGCAAAGCGCTCGGGATCGAAAGAACCGCCCATGGAATCGATCTGGCCCGGCTGGAGGAGCTGTTCCGACAGGACGACATCAAGTTTTTCTGCACGATGCCCCGCTTTCACAATCCGCTCGGAACGTCTTACTCTAAGTATGAGAAGCTGGAGATTCTGAAGCTTGCGGAAAAGTATGACGTGTATATCGTTGAGGACGATTTTTTGGCGGACTTCGAACGGGATGCCAAGGCGGACCCGATCTACAGCTATGATGCGCACAATCGCGTCGTCTACTTGAAAAGCTATTCGAAGATTATGTTTCCTGGACTGCGGATCGGCGTGGCTGTGCTCCCTCCGACGCTGATGCCCGTTTTTCAGGAATATCGGACGTATATCCACATCGACAGCTCCATGATCTCGCAGGGTGCGTTGGAAATCTATATTCAGAGCGGCATGTTCGAGCATCACCGTGATAAAATCCAGACGCCCTATCTCCGTCGCGCTCAAGCGCTGAACGATGCGGTGGGCGTCATGGGCGCGGCGCTTCCGGACCTCGTCCGGCTGGCCGGGCCGACCGGTTGCATGCATACGCATATTGAGCTGGATCGGCGCGTGAATGTAGATAGACTGATCGAGGGCGCGGAGCGCAGGGGCGTCGTTGTCGAGACGGCGAACATCAACTATCTCGCCGACTTCCCGAGGCGCAAAATCGTTAAGCTGAACGCGTCCATGGTCGAGGCGGAACGGATTGGGGAAGGGATCGGGCGGTTGGCGGAGGTTTTGTCGACGCTTCGGTAAAAAAAGGATTGCATCCCGTCGGTCTTTCTGTTATTTTTGATATTAACAAATTGTTATTATCAAAACATTACAAAGATGCTCGCTTCAGCATTCGATGGGCGGGCGGCAGTCGGAGGGATACGGATGAAGAAGCTGTGGGGGAATTGGAACGTTTACGAGATCGTATGGCTGGCTTTGTTTTCGGGAGTCGCCATCGCGTTGACGGTTATTATGAAGGATACTGTATTTGGTTTTACCGTGTTTCTGACCGGCGTCCTCTGCGTCGTGCTGGCGGCCAAAGGCAATCTGATGACTTACGTGTTCGGAATGTACAATACGTTCGGTTACGCTTATCTGGCTTACACGAACGGGCTGTTCGGCGAGGTGGGGCTGAACCTGCTGTTCTTCGTGCCGATGAATGTGGTCGGTTTCGTTATGTGGAAGAAGCATCTTCGCGGCAATCAACAGGTTAGTATGAGGCAGCTGGACATTAGAGGTTTGGTGATTGTGGCGGCGATCTGCGTGGCGGGCAGCGCCGCTTTGGGATACGGTCTGTCGCTGATCGAAGGACAGAATTCGCCTTACATTGACGCGTTGACGACCGTATTGTCGATCGTGGCGACGATTCTCATGGTGAGGAGATATAAGGAGCAATGGCTTGTCTACATTGTGCTTAATGTTTTCACGGTTCTGCTGTGGGTGATCCGAACGGCGGACGGCAGCCCGGACGGCCTGCTGATGATCGTGATGTGGAGCGCGTATCTGGTCAATGCGATATACGGCTACTACACGTGGAATAAAGGGGCAAGGGAGGCGCAGGCATGAAAACGTTGGGTTTAACGCTGGGCAAATTCGCCCCGCTGCATAAGGGACATCAATATATGTTCGAGACGGCTTTGCGCGAGGTCGACGAGCTGATCGTGGTCATTTACGAGACGGATGTGACTCCGGTTCCGCTGCAGGTTCGCGCCGCCTGGATTCGCAAGCTGTACCCGACCGTCAGAGTCATCGAGGCGTGGGACGGGCCGGACGGCTATTCGAACGACCGGGAGCACGAGATTCGCGAGGAACAGTACATTCTCGGACTGTTGAACGGCGAGCAGGTGACGCATTTCTATTCCAGCGAGTTTTATGGCGAGCATATGAGCAAGGCGCTCGGCGCAATCGACCGGCGGGTGGACGAAGCGCGCGGCGTCGTGCCGATCTCGGCGACGATGGTTCGCTCCGATCCGTACAAATACCGGGAATTCGTCAGCGATATCGTCTATCGGGACTTGATCGTTAAAGTCGTCTTCGTAGGAGCGATGTCGACGGGGAAATCCACGATTACCGAGGCGCTGGCCAAACGGTACGGAACGACGTTTGCAAGCGAATACGGCCGGGATTACTGGACCGAGCATCAAGTGGACCGCAGAATCGATCTGCCGGCCTTCGACGAGATTGCGATCGGTCACCTTGAACGTGAAGAGCAGGCGCTGCTGGAGGCGAATCGCTACTTGTTCGTGGACACTAACGCAATTACGACCTATATGTTCGCGCTTGATTATCACGGAACGGCGCCGGAGCTGCTCACCCGGATTGCGCTCGAGAACGCGCAGCGGTACGACCTGTTCTTCCTGTGCGACGACGACATTCCGTACGACGATACATGGGACCGGAGCGGGGATCAGAAGCGCCATGTGTTCCACAAGCAGATCATCGCGGATTTGAAGCAGCGCCGGATTCCCTACATCACGTTGAGGGGCGACCTGGAGGAACGAATGAGCAAGGTCGACGAGGTACTGGCCCGGTTTATGCCTTATAGCAACTTTTTCGGAGAGCTGGTCGACAGAGGTTCGAGCAGATTGTCGTGAGCGAGCATGTTTGAGCGTAAGGGCAGAACGAACGAGATTGGACGGGGATAAAAAAATGGACGTGCGGGATCGCGACGGTTTGACGGAGAGGGAGTTTTTGGAGCGGTATAGCGCAGGCGACTACGAGCGGCCTTCCGTGGCGGCGGATATGGTCATTTTCACCGTGACGGATGAGGAAGAAGACAACTACCGCAAGCTTCCGGAGAAGGAGCTGAGGGTTCTGCTCATCCAGCGCGGCGGCCACCCCTATCTGGGACGTTGGGCGCTTCCGGGCGGCTTTGTTCGGCCGACGGAGACGACGGAGCAGGCCGCACAGCGGGAGCTGAGCGAGGAAACGGGCGTGGACAACGTCTATCTGGAGCAGCTATACACGTTTAGCGATATTGGGCGCGATCCTCGGACATGGGTGATGAGCTGCTCGTATATGGCGCTGATCGATGCCGGCAAAGTGCAGGTGCGGGCGGGAGACGATGCGGCGAACGCCGCGTGGTTTAAGGTGGCTTACCGTCTTCTGGGAGAAGGGAAGGAGCTGCTTAAGGACGGCGGATACGTGAGAACGCAGCAGCACGAGCTTAGGCTGGTGTCGGAGCACGGCGAGTTGACCGCGATCGTGGAGCGGGCACAAACGGTAACCGAGACGTTATCCGGAACGACCTACAGGGTCGTGTCCAACGACGGGCTGGCGTTCGATCATGCCAAAATTATCGCGTACGCGATTGAACGTTTGCGAGGCAAAGTGAACTATACGGATATCGCGCTGCATCTGATGCCGAAGCTGTTTACGCTGACGGAGCTGCAGCAGGTGTACGAGGTCATTCTGGACAAGGAGCTGCTGAAAGCCGCCTTCCGGCGCAAAGTGGCCGATCTCGTCGCCGAGACGGACCATTACACTGAAAACGCCGGTCATCGTCCGTCCCGCTTATATCGAAGAAATTTGGAGGAATTGCGATGATTTACGATTTGGAACAGCTGCGGAGCGCCTGCCGGGCGGGCCGCAAGTTTAAATATTTGTTTTTCTGGGGCCATACGCCGCCTGTCGACGGTAGCGTGAACCAGAGCTGCTTAAGCCAATGGTGGATGAGCCCTTTTGAAATAGAAGGAACGGAGTACTCCTGCACCGAGCAGTACATGATGGCCGAGAAGGCGAGGCTGTTCGGAGACGGCGAGATGCTGGCGGCAATTATGCAGGCCAAGCATCCTAAGGAAATGAAGGCGTTCGGCCGCTCCGTAGGAAAATTCGACAAGGACGTGTGGGAAAGTCGCTGCTACGAGATCGTGAAGCGGGGCTGCTTGGCTAAATTTTCGCAAAACCCGCAGCTTTGGGACTTCTTGAAGTCAACCCGCAATCGCATTTTGGTCGAGGCCAGCCCTCCTGACCGCATCTGGGGCATCGGCATGGGGCAGTCCAATCCGAACGCGGACAATCCGCTGCAATGGCGGGGAAGAAATCTGCTCGGCTTTGCGCTGACCGAGGCGCGCGACGAGCTGCTACAGAAAGAAGGGAATACGAATGAACCGCAAAGAGATCGCGCATGAGACCGTGCGCATGATGGAACAAGGTTGGTACGAATATGAGGGGCGACGGATCGACTTCTCGGCGCAGCAGAAGCGCTCAGAGGAAGCCAGCGTGCTGATCCCCCCGGAGCAAGGGCGAGAGATGGCAGCCCGGGTACAAATCCCGGAGATGCGGTCCGCGGCAGGGCGGGATCGCCGTTCCGTCGCCAATGAACCGACCGTCAAGGCGATTCTGGATTTCGCGAAAGCCGGAAAGCCTCGCGTCGGCGTGCTGAATTTCGCCAGCGCCAAAAACCCCGGAGGAGGCTTCCTGAACGGAGCCATGGCGCAGGAGGAAAGCTTGGCCGCTTCCAGCGGACTGTACGGCACGCTGCTGCGCAACGAAGAATATTACAAGGCCAACCGCGCTTACTCATCGATGATGTACACCGACTATGCCATCTACTCCCCTGACGTCGTTTTTTTTCGGGATGAACGCTTTGAATTGCTGCAGGCTCCGGTGACGGCCTCGGTGCTGACGCTGCCCGCAGTCAACTTCGGACAGGTGCTGTTGAAAGGGGAAGACCCGGTTAAGGCCGAGCAGGCGATGAAGGACCGGATGCGGCTCGCGCTTGCGGTTTTTGCCGCGATGGGAGACGTTAGCCTGATACTCGGGGCCTACGGCTGCGGCGTGTTCCGCAACGATCCGGTCAAGGTGGCCGCCTGGTGGAAGGAACTGCTGGACTCGGAAGGGTATGGCGCTCTGTTCGAGGAAATCCGTTTTGCCGTACTGGACGCCAAGGATGGGAAATGCATAAGTGCCTTCGAGAAAACCTTTGCTTAGGGCAGACGAATAGATACGGAAGAAGAGAGGATATCGGCGGCGCGATCGGCGGTTTGGTCGTCGCCTTGATTATTAGCTTCAAAGCAACCTCGGCTCCTTACCTGGTGCCGGTCTATGCGGCGCTTGAAGGGATGTTTCTCGGCGGGTTGTCCGCTACTTACGAATCGCTGTACAACGGCATTACCTTGCAGGCGTCGTTGCTGACGATGTGCGTATTCGTCGCGTTCGGTCTGATGGTTACGCTCGTCTGGCTGTACATCGAGATGCTTCGCCTGTTGGCCAAGATCGCCAGCCGGGACTAGAGCGATCGCCCATGTTGAAGGGGCCGCTTTCGCATTTTGCGGGGCGGCTCTTTTTTCTATGGAGATTTCGCTTCAGCAGCGCGAGATCGTCATGGAGCGGCCGGTTTGCAAAGGATCTAAAATATGCACACAGATTCCAAAAACAAACCCCTGTTAGATCCCGGACGCCGTAGTATAATGTAGGGGCATTCGAGTCTGCAGCACGTCCTTCCGGACCTGACAGTGAGGAGAATGTCCTTTGCATCCTTGGAAAGCCCGCCTTTCGGTTCGCAACTCTTTCTTCAAGAAAATCGTACTCTCTTCGCTCGTTGCAATTATATTGCTTTCAGGTTTTATCGAGTTGATCTCTTTTACGCTAACGACCCGTATTTTAATGAAGGAAACGGACAAATACAGTATCAATTACTTGAAGCAGATCGACGACAATCTATTCGGCATATCCGAAGATATGAAGCAATCTATGGAAAGCATCCGGGATAACACGGAAATTCGCGACATTCTAAATCGCAAGGACCAGAGCTCATTTCAGAGATACTTGAACGCCGACATCGTGGATAAGTTTCTGAAACATATTATGTCTAATAACGATAACGTACGGGGGCTCGTCCTGCTTTCCAAGCATCAGAGCTTCTATATCGGCGACAGGGATCAGGCCAATTTTGCTTACGATACCCTTACTGAATTGCCGGTCTATTCGTCCAAGCTTGTCCGCTTGGCTCCGAACGAAAGCGCTATAATTCATCCGGCAGAGCTCGGATCGCCGCAGGCCGCTTCGGAAAGCGCAACGCCAGAGGTTTTGAATCGAATCGTGATGGTCAAAAAGCTGATTTTGGAGCAAGGGGAGAGTGCGTATATCCTCTCTTTTCTTTCCCCGGGCTTCTTGGCCGATCTTCGCAGGGAGGGGGATGTATTCGCTGTGGATGGCGAAGGGTCCGTCATCTGGAGCAGATCGAAGCTGAGATTGGATACGATCAAATTTCCCTATATGCATTCCCTAAACGGAAGTGAAAAGGAGGGGAGCTTTCGCAAAAAAGATCGCCGATTGGTGTATATTCAATCTTCCATCCCGGATTGGTACCTTGTGCACTCCGTTTCGGAAAGCGGGCTTATGGGGTCTCTGAATGACATTAAACGGTTCTTCTTGCTCAGTTTAGCTTTGTTTATTCTCTTCAGCATCCTCTCCGCCAGCATTGCATCCAAAGGGTTAACGAATCGGATCAGGAAGCTGAAAGCGGTCATTGTCCAATTTAACGGAACGAATTCCTCGGCACCTGCAGCCGATCCGATCCGGGCCGCTCGTTTTCCAATGTCTTTGTTTGACTCTATGAAATATGGCTATAAGCTAATTACTTACTATGTTTGTATCGTGATCCTCCCTTGCTTGATCTTCATTCTGCTGCTCTATTCCAGGTCCGTGTCGGCCGTGGAAGCCGAGATCATAAAGTCGGTCGATCAGTACTTGGAGCAATCGGCGGCGAACATCAATATGTTGATGAGCAGATACGAGAGAAATTCAAAGTATTTAATTACGAATGAAAATATTCAGAAACGGTTTCTGAAGACGGAGCAGGACGCAAACGATGCCCGGGTCACGGAACAGACAGTGACGGCGGAATTATCCGATAAAACGATATACAAATGGGGAATCAGCAATATCGCCATCTACAGAAAAAACGCCGATCTGCTATATTCCTCGTCGAGTATTCATTCCGAGCGAAAGGCGGAATTTGCCGGAATGCTTAAAGATAACCTGATGTGGTTCGGTACGCACCAGGACCCGCTTAACCGCCGAATTTACTCGCTGGTCCGGGAGATCAAGGGGAATATCCTGTTTAGCGGAAGCTACGCTTCGTTAATCGGTTATTTGAGAATGGATTTCGACGAATCTTACTTAAGCGGGTTGTATGACAATATCGAGCTGGGGGATAAAAGTGCCGTATTCGTAGCGGATCGGCAGGGAATGATTATCTCCTCCAGGAACAAAGATTGGATCGGTCAACCTTACAAGAGCGTTACCGAGCAATTTCTCGACGAGGATATCATTACCGTTTCCAAGGAACTGCAGTTCGCAGGCTGGGAAATCTACGGAACGATTCGAAAGAGCGAGCTTCTCGGCAACAAGCAGGATTTGATTACGTACAATCTCTTTTTGGTTGTTGTAACCGTACTGTTATTAATCATCTTTTCCATCCACAGCTCGAAGGTGTTTACCCGGCCGATTCAAACGCTGAAAGAGCTTATGGACAGGATGGTTAAAGGGGACTTGACGGTCCGGTTCACGCATGGCGCCCGCGACGAGATCGGGCAACTGGGCCGCAGCTTTAATCACATGGCGGAACGGCTCAGCTATCTGATCAATGAGAGCTATCATGCCCATATTCGTGAACAGCAACTGGAAACGAAAAAGAAGGAAGCGGAATTAAACGCGCTGCAAGCGCAAATAAATCCTCACTTCTTGTACAATACATTCGAATCGATCAATTGGCTCGTCAGGCAGAACGAGAACGAGAAGGCGATTACTATGATAACCGCCCTGGGCGATTTATTCCGGATTGGAATCGATCGTGGCGATCAGCTTGTCGAGTTGGAGGAAGAGATCAAGCACGCGGAAGCCTATATCATGATCCAGAAGCTGAGATTCGGTAATAAATTGAACGTTTCCTGGCATGATGAGATTGATATTAGCAAATACGCAACAATCAAGCTCGTCCTCCAGCCGATTATAGAGAACGCCATTTATCACGGGATCGAGCTGATGGAAGAGCAAGGCGATATCGCCATCCGGATCACTGCGGAAGAGGAGAACTTATTCATTCGGATTTCCGATAACGGGCTGGGAATGGACGAGCTTCAGTTATTGAAGGTTCGCAGCGGATTGGAGGATTGGAGAAACAACGATACGCGCAGCATCGGGCTTAGAAACGTCAACGAACGCATTAAGCTTAAATTCGGCGACACGTACGGACTGGTTATTTCCAGTAGGAAGAACGAAGGTACTACAGTCACGGTCATGCTTCCGCTTCTCATCAAAGTCTACTCTGGCGAATAGGACGGATGGTCGACATGTACAAGTTGTTCATAGTGGAAGACGAAGAGATCATTAGAAATGGGCTTGTGAACCATATCCGCTGGGAGGAATGGGGCTTCCAATTATGCGGACATGCCCCGAACGGCGGCAAGGCGCTGGATCAAATCCGGGGGCAGGAGGTCGACGTTGTATTAACCGATGTGCGAATGCCGGTCATGGATGGCCTGGCGCTTGCCAAAACGATTAAGGAGGAAGTAGATTCGTCCATCCGGATCGTAGTCCTGAGCGGGTTCGGGGAATTCAAATACGCACAGAAGTCGCTGGAATACGGAGTGTTCCATTACATTCTGAAGCCAATCAAAATCGATCAGCTTGCCGCTGTGTTTACGAAGTTAAAGCTGGAAATGGATGAAGAGCGGAAAGAGCGGGCTGAGGTCGCCGACTTGAAACTCAAGGCTATAGAAAGCCGTCGCATCTATGTCGACAAGTTGTTCGGCGCGTTGATCAAGGGACATTTCGCCAGGATAGAACCGCTGCAAGCGGCTTTTGTCGATGCGCATATTCAGCTGAAGGGAATCTATTTTGGATGCGCTGTATTCGATATCGATAATCGGCGCTTGCTGGGCGACGAGGAACAGTCGCGCCTGGAGTCGTTGCTGGACCATTCCCTTCCGGACTGGATGGATCGGCTCGAGATGGAAGAGGATTCGAGCGTCGCCTACTACTTCTTAATGGATGACAAAAGAAGAATCGTACTTATATGGAACTCCTCGAGCTCCGATCCGGACAAGTGGCAGCTTGTGAGCCGGAAGGCCAGAAGCCTTCTGGAAATTGCCTTGACGGAGCAAACGGGAATCGGCGCAATGACGATTTCCGTCGGAGTCGGTTCGATCGCAGAGGATGCTCGGCATATTCAGGATTCCTATAGACGGGCGTGCGAAGCGCTCGCATACCGTATGTACATCGGAGCAAGCGCTGTCATTCTGGAGCACGAGCTTCCTCTCATCCGAGCGCTTGAACCTTCAGAGCTGCAATTGATTCGGGAGAAGGAAGAGCGGCTTATTGGCCGGCTGTCCGCAGGCGGGGAAGAACCGGAAGCGATCGTCGAAGACATTATCGACGTATTTCGCCAAGCCCCTTCGATTGACAGCGTTCTCGTCAAGAAAACGATTGAGCAGCTGTTGCGTAACGTCAGCCGTCAAATCGCCGAAAGCAACCCGAAGTGGAAGGATCAATGGAACGACGACGGCAGTATCGATCAGCTAACCGACCTGGAAGGGCTGCTTACATATACGAAGGGTTGGATTCATACGATTGGCGGGCAACTTCGCGACTTCTCGCGATTGGAAGGTCGCAACCTTGTCAAGAAAGTGAAGGAATATGTAGCTGACAAGTATCACCGTCCGATTACGCTCAATGAAATCTCAGAAAGATATTTCTTGAATGCATCCTATTTCAGTTGGATGTTCAAACAGGAAGCAGGGATCACCTTCTCCGCTTATTTGACGGCCTTGCGCATGGAAGCCGCCAAGGAGATGTTGAAGGAGGATACACATAAAGTGTACGAAATCGCGGAGCGTGTCGGATACCAGGATTACCGGAATTTCTGCAAAGCGTTCAAGAAACACGTAGGCGTATCGCCGAAGGATTACAAACAGAATGGCAGAATATAAAATAAAACCACATATTCCAAAACCGGGCGGATACTTGTATCTGCCTTGTTTTTTTATAATGGGGGTGGCATCGCGAAAGGGAAAGCGGGAGGATGATGTTGTGATCAAGAAAGCATTTCGTCTGAAGCGGGTTCTTTCCGTTATTGGAGTTTTACTGCTAATCGCAATCTTGTTCGAGCTGTATGTAAACGAAAAGGCAACGCAAACGATCCCCGCAACCTATTACGTCAGTTATTCCAGCGGAGACGACTCCAATAGAGGGACAAGCCTCGATTCTCCTTGGCAAACGCTTTCCAAACTTTCATCGGTCACCTTCAATGCCGGGGACACGATCCTGCTAAAGGCGGGCGATACTTGGTCGGGAGATGTGTTTATTCCAAAGGGAAGCGGTTCGTCTGCCAATTGGATCACGGTCTCCTCCTATGGCGTAGGGGCGAATCCCCGAATATTGGCCGGGTCCGATTCGGATTGGGCGATCTATCTGCAAGGCGGCAACACGACGGGCGGCTGGAAGTTCATGAATCTGGACATCGGCAATGCCAAGACCGGCATTTTATATTACAACAACACAAACGGCATTCATGACGGTTTATGGATCGAGAACTGTTATTTCCATGAGATCAAGGGAGGGCCGGTCTATCCGCAAACGCTGCTCGTTCCGCAGCTCAGTATGTCGACCGCCATCGCAATCATCGAGCAATCGGCTAACTACGTGAACGATGTGACAGTCAAAAACGTAACGATCAGCGATTCCGACGCTCCGATTCAGATTAACGGCGCCACGAATGTTACCGTTGACGGGCTTGTGTCTACGAACTCGTACATTCAAGGAGCACTGCTTGCCAACATTAACGGCGGTGTATTCAAAAATTCGAAAATATTGAACAGCGCGCAGTCGAACGGGATGTATTGGGGGACGGCGGCCCTTCAACTTAATGTGAATTCCAATATTACCGTTCAGGATTCGGAGTTTGCCTACACCCAGAAGCTTGGCGTTTCCGATGGGGTCGGTATTGATTTTGAAGGCAACAATACCGATGTTACACTGCTTCGCAACTACATTCACGATAATCAGGGCGCGGCTATTCTTATTTTCAAGAATCCCGAATGGGGTTCCGATAACCTCCGGTCCAGTATTCAAGATAACGTGATCTTCAATAACGGGCTTGAAAACCCGAGGGCGATTCCAGCATTCATCCGGCATTACTCCAATCAGAATAGCGGCGGAACCATCAGCGGGAACAAAGTGATCCGGGCGACGGACGATCAGGCGTTAAACAGTATTGAGGATGTCAGGGTTGAATCATGGCCTGCAAGCTATACCGTATCGGACAATACGATTTATTCCCCGGAAGACGCGGAATAGCGGATGGGGAACACAAACTATTTTGGGTAAGGGATGATGAGAGCATGACGGGCCGATATCCGATTACATTCTGGGGGGCTCCTCCAATCCGCCATACGAACGAACAGAGATACAAAGAAATTGCCGAAGCCGGTTTTACCCTCGTTACTCCGCCGCTGCGAGAACCGGAGAGACAATTGAATGCGGGGTCATACGAGGCGAATATCCGGATCTTGGATTTATGCGAGCAATTCGGGATGAAGGCCATTATTGAAGACAGTAGAATGAACCTGGCGCTAGAGGGCAAAGAGAACTGGAAGATACACCTGGATGGCATGGTGAAAGACTATCAATTCCATCCGGCCCTTGAAGGATACTATATTTTCGATGAACCGGACGCCGACATGTTCGAGCATCTCGGGGGCGTTAACGCCTATCTGCAGGAGATCGATCCCGCGCATCCCGGATTCATGAATCTGTTTCCGAATTACGCTACTGCCGGGCAATTGGGTACGCCCACCTATCGCGAGTATGTCGACAGATACGCCAGGGAAGTGCGGCCTGCGTTGCTCAGTTACGATCACTACGTTCTGTTTCATAAGGACAACGCGGAACGGCATCTCGAAATCGCGGACGAACGAGAAAGATTGATCTTCGAATCGAACATGAAGGACGATCGCCCCGGCTTCTTCGATAATATCGAGTTAATACGGGAGGTTGCCAACGAACGTCAATTGCCGTTTAAAGTCATTATTTTGCTGGTTGCTCACGGTCGGTATTCGAGCGCTACGGAAGCGGAATTGCGCTGGCAGGTGTTTCTAAGTCTGGCGTACGGCGCTTCAACGATTTCCTACTTTACCTACTGGACGCCGTTCGACGAGCCCGTATGGAATTATCGTGACGCAATGGTAACGTGGGATGGAGAAATTACGGAAAATTATGCGCGAGTGCGGGATCTAAATCGCGAATTGCAGCTCATCGGCAGTCTGCTGCTGGGCCATCCCTCTCTGGCTGTCTACCATGTCGGAGAGGAGAAGGAGCAAGTGACCTCGTTCCGACCGAACGACGCCATTAAAGAGATCTCCGGAGGCTCTGTTGCGGCGGGGCAATTCGAGGGCGGGTATTGGCTGCTGGTCAATAAAGATTACGAACGGCCGTCCGAAATCGCATTGACCTTGGAAGAAGGGGTATCGGCGGTTCGAATCGATAAACGCACCGGAAGAGAAACAACCGTTATCCAGAATGACAACTCTTGTCACTTGACGCTTCAGCCGGGGGATGCGGAATTGCTTAGAATGGAGGGAGGCGGACTTATACGATAGCAAGCTAAGTCGCAAGCGCTATTAATATCCTATAAGGAGACGAATCAACGATGAAAAAAGTATTCCGTTCAGGATGGCTTTATTTGTTGGCTGTATCGTTGCTGTTGCCTGCTGCTCTTCTTGGCTCGATTCCGAATACCGCGTATGCGGCAGGGACAACCTACTACGTCAGTCATTCCGGCGGCAGCGACTCGAACAGCGGCACAAGCCCGTCATCGCCCTGGAAAACCCTGACGAAGCTGTCTTCCGTCACCTTCGCCGCGGGAGATATCATCTTGCTCAAAGCGGGCGACACTTGGTCGGGAGATGTGTTTTATCCGCACGGTAACGGCTCGTCCTCCGATTGGATTACGGTCTCCTCTTACGGCACGGGAGCGAAACCGAAAATTTTGCCGGGAGCATCTTCGAACTGGGCGATTTATCTGCAAAGCGGAAATACCGCAGTCGGCTGGAAGTTCATGAATCTGGAAATCGGCAATGCCAAGACAGGCATTCTTTACTACAACAATACGAACGGCTCGCACGACGGCCTGTGGATAGAGGACTGTTATTTCCACGACATCAAGGATGGACCGGTCTATCCGCAAACGCTGCTCGTCCCGCAGCTCAGCATGTCGACCGCCATTGCTCTAATCGAGCAGTCGGATAACGTTGTGAGCAACGTAACGGTCAAGAACGTGACGATCAGCGATTCCGACGCTCCCATCCAGATAAACGGTGCTACGAACGTCACGGTTGACGGGCTGGTATCCACGAATTCGTATATCCAAGGAGCTCTGCTAGCCAATATTAACGGAGGCCTATTTAAGAACTCGAAAATATTGAACAGCGCTTATCCGAATCCGATGTACTGGGGTACGGCCGCCTTGCAGTTGAATGTGAATACGAACGTAACGGTTCAGGATTCCGAGTTCGCTTATACCCGCAAAGAGGGTGTTGCTGACGGGGTTGGCGTTGACTTCGAAGGGAATAACACCGATGTTGCGCTTCTTCGTAATTACATTCACGACAATCAAGGTTCGGCTGTTCTTGTTTATACGAATCCCGATTGGGGCTCGGACAACATCCGATCGAACTTCCAGAATAATATCATCGCCAACAACGGACTTGAGAATCCGGAGACTACCCCGGCGTTCATTCGACATTACTTCAATTCGGCCAACGGAGGTATCATCAGCGGCAACAAGGTGAGCCGGGCGTCCGACAACCAATATTTGAACAGCGTCGATGGCGCCCAAACCGAATCTTGGCCCGGCAGCTACACGGTATCCGGCAATACGATTTCTACCCCGGGCATTGCGAAGAAGTGGGTCTTCAATACGGACGGCGACCCCCAGGGCTGGTCGTTGGTTAATCATCTGTCCGGTTCGGTATCGGGCGGATCGTATAACCTGACCGCCACCGGAATCGATCCTTATATGCATTCACCGGATCATCTCGGATTGTCCGCATCGACGGATAAATACGTTCGAATCCGTCTGAAAAACAACACGACCAGCGCGGCAGGAATGATTTTCTTCACGACGACTACGGATACCGTCTGGGATGCCAGCAAATATGTCCAGTTCACGCTGCTGCCGAACAGCGATTATTCGGAGTATCAGATCGACATGAGTGCGAATAGCAAATGGACGGGAACGATCAAGCAGATTCGTCTGGATCCGACGCTCAACGTGCCGATTACAGGCAATACGTTTAATCTGGATTCGCTCATCATCAGCAAAAACAATTATGCGAAGGACTGGAACTTTAATACCGCGGGGAATTTGGAAGGATGGACGATGCAGAACGACCTGAACGCCTCGGTGTCTGGCGGAGCGCTTAGCTTGACGGCCACCGGAATTGATCCTTATATGCATTCGCCGGACAATTTGTCCGTTAGCGCTTTGCCCCATCGGTACGTGAAGCTTAGGCTGGAGAACAATACGACGAGCACAGGCGGTAAAATCTTCTTCCTGACGACGACAGATACGGGTTGGGACGATGCAAAATCGGTCCAATTCACGCTTATGCCCAACAGCGGTTATAAAGATTACATTGTCGATATGGATTCCAATCCGCATTGGTCCGGTACAATCAAGCAGTTGCGAATCGACCCGACACTTAACGAATCAATAACCGGCAGCACGTTCAACCTGGACTATATTCGGATGTCGAATTTTTAATCTAGGCCGTCGGTTGCGCAATGGCAATCGGCGGCTTCTTATTATTGCAATAACCAAAATAGTGACACAAAAACAAAAGCGCGGCGGATACCCGTCATTGTCGGGTCAACCTAAAATAAAGATATAACTTGTAAACGATTTCGGAGGGGATGGAAGTGGAGGCAAGCGCTCAGCCAGCAATCAAAAGAAGCGGTAGTATGCCACAGGGCGCTAATCGTAACGGAATGATGAAAAGTCTGTTAAAGCATAAAACTCTTTATCTACTGTTTCTGCCTTGCGCGGCGTATTTACTCCTGTTTAATTATGTTCCGATGTACGGGATCATTCTGGCCTTCAAGGATTTTCATATCAGGGAAGGGATTCTCGGAAGTCCCTGGGCAGGCTTGAAGCACTTCACAATTCTATTTAATGACGATTATTTTATGACGGTCACATGGAATACGATCAAAATCAGTATGTTGCGCCTCCTGTTCGGTTTTCCGGTCCCGATTATCCTGGCGATACTGCTGAATGAAATACGCAAAGAAAAATTCAAACGTTCCGTACAGACAATCATCTACCTCCCGCACTTTCTATCATGGGTTATCGTAGCGGGAATTGTAAAAACAATGCTGGTCGGCGACGGGATTGTTAATCAAACGATCCGGATGTTCGGCGGCACGGATATCCCCTTCCTATCCAGCAACACCTATTTCGTCCCGACATTGATCGTGACGAACATCTTGAAAGAAGCCGGCTGGGGTACAATTCTTTACCTTGCTGCCATTAGCGGCATCGACCCGGAACAATACGAAGCTGCCATGATCGATGGGGCCAACCGCTGGAAACGGATGATCTATATCACGCTCCCGGGTTTGTCCATTGCAATCTCTATCACGCTCATTCTAAGCCTGGGAAGCGTTCTGGATGCCGGATTCGATCAGATCTTCAACTTGTACAGCCCGCTCGTGTACGATTCGGCGGACATTATCGACACATACGTGTATCGGATTGGCTTGATTAACGGCAAGTTCAGTCTCGCAACCGCGCTCGGACTGTTCAAAGCGGTAATCGCGTTTGTCTTGATCGTTATCGCGAACAAAATATGCCGACGGCTCGGGGGGGAAGGAATATGGTAGGCAGCATGCAAAAAAAATGGAATTTGTTCGACATCGTCAATTATACGTTGCTGAGCTTGGTCGGAATCCTGACCCTGCTGCCGTTCTGGCATGTACTGGCCGTCTCCTTATCCAGCTATGAAAATTTTGTAAGCAGCAAGTTTCTGCTTATTCCCGATTTTAACTTCTCCGCATATTACATCGTCGGAACCGGGAAGATCTACAAAAGCTTTCTGTTGACGGTATTTATAGTTATCGTATCGACTTTGCTGCATCTCGTCATTACGACAGTCAGCGCCTACCCGCTGTCACGTAAATATTTGCGCGGACGAACGTATATGCTCGTATTCATCCTGATCACGATGCTGTTCGGCGGGGGGCTCATCCCTTATTACTTGCTCATTCGGGAACTCGGATTTATGAATAACATCATGGTCTATCTCATTCCGGGTATTTTCGCCGGATTTAATACGATTCTGATGAAGAACTTTTTCATGCAAATTCCGGACAGTCTGGAGGAAGCCGCCAAGATCGATGGCGCCGGCGACCTGTACATTTTGTATCGGTTATTCATCCCGTTATCTATGCCGATTATATCGACCATTGCTCTATTCTACGGGGTAGGCAAATGGAACGATTGGTTCACGGCCGTCCTGTTCGTCGATAATAGCGCTTTATATCCGATTCAAAACATACTAAGAGCGATGGTCATCGAAGGGAAGATGGACACGCTCGGAAGCGGGATTTTCAAAAACGAAGAGTTCAAACTGGCCATCTCGGTGAAAATGGCGGTAATCGTTGCGGCTACTCTGCCAATCGTCTTCGTATATCCTTTCTTGCAAAGGCACTTTGTAAAGGGAGTTCTGTTGGGATCCATTAAATCGTAAAGTCGAATTCAGGCGGCGAGGAGGGAATATCTGAAAGCCGCAGGCGACCCCGATTTAATATCCATAGACAATTAAACGATGGGGAGGCTCATTCCATGTCCAAAAAAATAGGATCGGCAATCCTGGTTATGATTATGGCGATTACCGTCGTATTGACCGGCTGCAGCGGCAACAACCAAGAAAATGCCGCAAATTCGGCGTCGGCGGGCGCGTCGGGACAAGCCGTGCAAACGGAGCAATCTTCTGCCGAACCGCCGGCCGAAGCGATCGAATATTTAATGTACGCCCACAACTTTCAGAACTTCGAATCCGGCAACGACAGAGTCCTCCAGTTCCTGGAGGACAAATTCAATCTCAAGCTTCGTCTTAGCGGCGCTCCTTGGGAAGGTTATCTGGACAAATTGGGGGTGAAAATCAACACGGGAGAGACGCCGGATCTGTTCTTCTCGATTCCTGACGAGCCGAGCTACAGGACATGGGTCGACAACGGACTTCTTCTTCCATTAAACGATTATTTCGATCAAGCTCCTCATTTGAAAGCGTTGTTCGAGACGGAGCAGTTCAAAAACCTGAAATTTAACGGGAATTATTACTTCCTGCCGATGATTTCAGTAGCGAATAACCATGCCGTATACTACCGGAAAGACTGGCTGGATAAAGTCGGCATGAAAGAGCCTACGAACATCGACGAGTTTTACGACATGATTAAGGCTTTCACGCAAGACGATCCGGACGACAACGGCAAAAACGATACGGTCGGATTGGCGGGCTCGAAAGTATTGGAATGGTTCGATCCGCTGCAAACCGGATTCGGAATACGGCCGTCCTGGAACCAAAATGCCCAGGGCGAATATGAGCCTTACCAATTTACCGAGGGCTATAAGAACTACCTGGAATGGATGGCCAAGGCTTATCAAGACGGCTTTATCCAGAAGGAGTTTTTCCTTTATGACGATCCGCAAAAAGACGAATCGTTCTACGCCGGCAAAGCGGGCGTTTTGATTACCCATAGCGGTTGGAAAGCCGACGAAGTCGTGCAGAAACTGACATCGGTTAACCCGGACTCCCAAATCGGCCTGCTTGCGCCTCCTGACGGACCTGGCGGCGAAGGCGGCATGCACGGGGGCGGCGGCTGGTGGGGAGGCTGGAGCATCTCGGCGGATGCCCAAAATCCGGAACGTCTCGTTCAATTGCTGGATTACCTGCTCTCTCCGGATGGCCAAATGCTAAGAATGTATGGCGTAGAAGGCGTACATTATATCCTGGAAGGCGACAAGGTCGTTGCTAACGTCGAGGAACGCAAAAAAGACGAGAAAAGATTCGGAGGCGAAGCGGATAATCCGACAGGGCCTTACGTACTTGGACAATATTTTGGCGAGCACTATTTGACCATCGATGATGGAAAAGTGAATTTGAAAGTAGATTATTCGACTTTCCAAAATCCGGAGTTGGCGCAGAAGGCGGACGAGTTGATCAACCATAATATTGTATTCTCCGATACGACGAATATACTCGGATATCCCGAGCAATTTGGCGAAATCAACCAGAAGCTTAACGATCTGGCCAACAAATACTCGATTATGGTCATTTCCGGACAAGTTAATGTAAATGAAGCATGGGACAAAATGATGAAAGAAGCGAATGATGCGGGGTACGCTACCGCGCAGCAGCTCGTGAAGGAAACGGTGGACAGTCTTAAGTAGATCGTATAGAAATCGCAAAGCAGAATAAATCGTGAAGCCCCGGTAAAATGCCGGGGCTTTATTGAGGTTTTGATCTATGAAAGAGCCCAAGCCATACAGGCGTCGCTTGAGCGATGCTCGACTAAAAAAAGAGCCTCATCTTCTTCAAATGTTGGTCAGAATTTTCAGTAAACTTATAGGCTAAGAGGATTGAGGCATCTGGCGGAATCGAACCTTTTCCCTTTAACCGACCAATATGGGGCAAGAGAGATGAGGGGGAGAAGCCGATGAGAAAATTGATGCTTGTGTGGATTGCGGTAATGGCGCTTGCGCTGGCGGCGTGCGGAGAGAAGAAGGAGGCGCTGCCGTCTCCATTGGACTACATGGATTCCGTGGCGAGCGTAGACCTCGCCGCCGAGACCGGAGGGCTGAGCGATCTCGGTATTTCGGAGGAAGAGGTGGTCGCTCAGCGCGGAGAACCGAAGCTGAAAGGAAAGCTGCAAGGCTCGACAAGCTGGCGGGGAGATGTGGTCCTCGATTACGGAGATTTCACTTACAATCTCAATGGCGGGCGGGTCGAAGGCTATTCTCTGAACGGGGAAGCGGCGACGGCTAGGCAAGTGAAAATCGGCGACGACGGGGCTCGGATAGAGACGCAATACGGCAAAGACCATTACGTGCGCGAGATCGATCAATTGCGGATATGGGGTTACCTGGATAAGGAGAACGGCAGAGCGATCGAATTCATGATGGAAAACGATCGTGTGATGATGATCGCCGTAGCCGATTTTGCGATGTATGAGTCATGAAAAGGGTGTTAGGTCTACTGTTAGGTCTGCTGTTTGCAGTGCTGTTCGCGACTGTATCGTTCTTCCCTCCGTATGGCGTGCATGTGTCCGCGGCGTCCGGTTTGGGGCTGGATACGGTGAAGATCGATGCTCTGGTTCAAGAGGCGATGGAGCAGTATCGGATTCCGGGGCTGGCCGTCGGTTTCGTGCATAGAGACCACACGGTGTACGTGCAAGGATACGGGATAGCCGACGAAGGGAAGCGGCCGGTATCCACCGCAACGCCGTTCATGCTAGGCTCGATAAGCAAATCGTTCACCGCGCTTGCGATCATGCAGCTTGTCGAGCAAGGAAGGCTAAAGTTGGACGATCCCGTCCGGCAGCACTTGCCGGAGCTGCGCTGGGAGGAATTCGAAGCGGGCGGCCCGGTCACGGTACGTCATCTGCTGAACCAGACGAGCGGATTGTCTACCTATCACGGCAAAGCGTGGCTTGCCGACGGTAAACTCATGCCGGCGGATGCGCTCCGCCGGTTGGACGGGGTTAAGCTTAAGGAGGCGGCGGGAGCCGTCTTTTATTATTCCAACGTCAATTTCGTATTGCTTGGAGAGATCGTGGCCCGGGTCTCGGGAATGAGCTATGAGAAATATGTCGTCAAGAGCATCTTTCAACCGTTGGAGATGCGGAACAGCTTTGACGGGAATTCGGATGACGGAAGAATGGCCGTCGGCTATCAGTCCGTATTCGGCAAAATGCTGGAGACGAGGCACCCGATAGCGCCAGCGCTCGTTCCCGCCGGTTTTTTGGCCGCCTCGGCTGAGGATATGACGCATTACCTGACCGCTCAGCTCAACGGGGGGCAATATGGCGGCCGAGCAATTTTGACCCCGGAAGGAATTCGAACGATGCATACGCCGGAAGCCGGCCACTCCTACGGCTTTGGCTGGTTTGCTTTCGGAGACAGGATCTGGCACGGCGGGGACAATGAAAACTTTCACTCCGACGTGATCGTCGATCTCGATTCGGGATGGGGGCTCGTCGTGCTGATGAACACGAATGACGCGTTGAAAACGACGTTATACGGCCATGCCTACGGCGAGCTGTCGATGAGGCTGATGGAGGCGGTTGTGCGCGGTGGCGATCTGCCGCCGGGGTACCCGCCCTCAGTTCGGTTTGGTCCCATTGAAGAGATCCTTAACGCCGCTTATGTAGTTGTGATGGTATGGATCGCGGCCGTTGTCGTTGGGATGGTTGTTCGCAGCGGAAGGGGGGGCAGCCGGTTCCCGGTTTGGCTTCGAGCGTCGGTGATCGCGCTTCCTTACATAGTTCTGCCGCTGGCGGTATTGATCGCAGTGCCGCGGCTGGCCGGAGCGCCTTGGGGAACGGTGTTAAGATTTTGCCCAGGCTCGGGGCACGCTCTGTTGGTTTTATCGTTCGCGTTAATTGTGCTCGGAACGGTCCAAATGTTCTCGCCTGCAGCCCGGCGAGTATAATCCGCGGGACACGTTTATAAAAAGGGGAAATATGGTACGATAAGTCAGAGCATAAGCAAAGGCAGACAGTAGGAGACGAGACGATGCGTGCCATATTGAAAATTTATACGACGGATTGGAAAAATATCTTCAAGGTGCCTACGGGCATTTTCTTGATTTTGGCTATTATTTTGCTTCCGTGCTTGTACAGCTGGGTCAATATCAAGTCGGTGTGGGACCCGTACGCCAATACTTCCGGCGTGAAGGTCGCGGTAACGAACGAGGACCGGGGAGCGACGGTGCTGGATAAGAGCATCAATGTCGGAGAGGGCCTGATCGACAATTTGCGTAAAAACCCGAAGCTGGGCTGGACGTTCGTCGACCGCGAGGAAGCGGAGCATGGAGTAGACAACGGGACGTATTATGCGAGCATTCTCGTGCCCGCCGATTTCTCCGAACGCATTACGGGAATTGCCGAGGGTCGGCTTGACCGTCCCGAGGTCGTCTATACGGTGAACGAGAAGATCAACGCGATCGCGCCCAAGATTACGTCCTCGGGCGTATCGGCGATCGCGAAACAGATCAATGAAAGCTTCGCGGAGGCGGTCAGCGAAGCGCTGCTGACGAAGCTTCAAGAGGTCGGGGTGCAGGTCGAGGATCAGCTTCCTACGATTCGTAAAGTCGAGAGCGGCGTTTTTGAGCTGGAAAGCAAACTGCCGGACATCCGGGCTGCTGGACAGAAGGTGTTGGAGCTGGAGCAGAAGCTGCCCGAAATTCACGACAAAGCGCAGATTATTACGCAGGTCGAGGCGAAATTGCCGGAAATCGAGCAGGCGGCCAAGCATCTGCTGAAGCTTCAGCAGAATTGGCCGAAAGTCGAGGCCGCCGCCTCGGAGGTGCTGGTCATTCAGCAGAAGCTGCCGCTCATTCGACAGGCCGCGGACCGAGTCGCCGAGCTGGATCGCAACTTCGACCGCGTGGCGGAGGCGATTCAGCTCGCGTCAGACAAAGCGGCCAAAGCCACGGAGCTTGTTGCGGCGGCCCAAGAGGCGCTGCCGCGGGTGGCGGAAATCGCCGACAAAGGCATTGCCTTTGCGGAGGGTCTCAACGGTTTTCTAACGGCGAACGCAGGGGCTTTCGAGACGATCGCTCCAATCGTGAAGCAGAATCTGATTTTAGCACAACAGGCCGCCGATGCGGTCGCTCAGCTTACCGGACGGCTTATGGGCATCGACCCGGAGAAGCTGCCGACTCCGGAAGAGGTGCGCGCGGTCGGAGACCGCCTGGTTGGGGCGGCAGGCGTGCTAGAGAGGACGGCTGCGCTGCTGGAGCGGATCGACTCCTATTTACCGGGAGAGGCTTTGGGCAATGCGGCTAAGAGGATTGGAGACGCAGCGGACCGGATGAACCGGCAGGCGGAAATATTGGGCGTTATCGCGTCCGGGCTGGAGAACGGCAAAGCTCCCGCGAAGGAGCTTGTCGAGCGGCTGAACGCGTTGTCCAAGGAAACGAGCGGGGCGCTGGGAGACGTCTTGGCTCGCTACGACAGCGAGATTGTCCCGGCGATTTCGCGCGGACTCGGCAAGCTGACGGAAGCTGCGGGAACTTCGGCTGAGAAGCTGCGGGAGGCGCAGGCGAGGCTGCCGGACGTCGCAGCGATATTGGAGGATGCGCAGGCCGGGCTGCTCTTCGGACAAGAGGAGCTGAAGAAGCTGCAGGGGGATTTGCCGCAAATCCGGGAGAAGGTGCACGAGCTGTCGCAAGCTTTCGGAGAGAAAGCGAAGACGTTCGAGCAAGCGGTGAACCTCGCGGCTCCGTTCGTTCGCGACGAGCTTCCGGCGATCGGGAAGAAGCTGGATCAAGCGGCGGCGTTCGTGAAGAACGACTTGCCCGAAGCGGAGCGGGAGCTGTCCAAGCTGGCCGACTTCGTGCGGAACAAGCTTCCGGAGGTCGAATCCGGCGTGCACAAGGTAGCCGGACTGGTCAAGAACGATCTTCCGGAGCTGGAGCGCGCGGTGCGCACGGCGGCGGATAAGCTGCGCGAAGTCGAGGAAGACAATCATTTTGCGGAGCTGTCCAAGCTGCTACGGGGAGATATTCGGAAAGAAAGCGAGTTTCTGGCCAACCCCGTTCTCGTTAAGGAAAATCGCAAATATCCGATACCGAACTACGGCTCGGCCATGTCGCCGTTCTACTGCGTGCTGTCGCTATGGGTCGGCGCGACGCTGCTCATCTCCTTGTTGAGAACGGAGCCCGACGATCGGGAAAACTACAAGGCCTATCAGCTGTTTCTGGGCCGACTGGGCACATTCGCAACGATCGGATTGCTTCAGGCGCTATTCATTACGTTAGGGGACATTTTCATTCTGGATGCCTATGTCGCCGATCCGCTTGAATTTGTTCTGTTCGCCATGCTGGTCAGCCTCGTGTTCGTGACGATTACGTATACGCTGTTGTCCGTTTTCGGCAATGTGGGCAAAGGGATAGCGATCATCTTTATGGTGTTTCAATTTTCCAGCTCGGGAGGCACGTTCCCGATCAGTACCACTTCTCCGTTCTTCCAGGCGTTGAACCCGTTTATGCCGTTCACTTATGCGATCAGCCTGCTGAGGGAGGCGGTCGGCGGCATTCTGTGGGAGACGGCGTTGAAAGACATGCTTGCGCTGATCTTATTTATCGCGCTGAGTCTGGTTCTGGCGCTGGCGCTGAAGCGGCCTTTGAGCGGAATTATCCGCAAGTCCACGGAGAATGCCAAGAAGACGAAAATCATCGCTTAGGTGTCCGAATTTAAGGATGGAAGCCGGACGGGGTGGGATGCTATAATTGGAATAATCTTACGGACAAGGTGGGTATGGAATGATTGGACGCAGCGGTAATCCAACGTTAAACGATAGTACGTTCGAGAACTCCGGACATTACGGCGGAACGGAGCGAATGACGATCGACGGCACGGTGAACAAATCGTTCATCACGCTGGCGATTTTGCTCGGAGCGGCGTTCGTGACGTGGTCGATGTTCTTCAACGGCCAGAATGTGACTCCTTTTATGATCGGCGGTGCGATCGGTGGACTGGTGGTCGCTCTGATCGTTAGTTTCAAAGCAACGACCGCTCCCTATCTTGTTCCGGTCTACGCTGCGCTGGAGGGCATGTTCCTCGGAGGGCTGTCCGCGACCTACGAATCTCTGTACAACGGCATTACGTTGCAGGCTTCCTTGCTGACCATGTGCGTATTTGTTGCCTTGCTGCTTGCGTATAAGGCGCGGATCATCAAAGCGACCGAGAACTTCAAGCTTGGCGTGTTCGCGGCGACGGCGGGCATTATGCTTCTGTACTTGGCGAGCTTCGTGCTCGGCTTTTTCGGAATCACGATTCCGTATTTGCACGACAACAGCCTGATCGGTATCGGCATTTCTCTCGTGATCGTGGTTGTGGCGGCGCTTAATCTGGTGCTCGATTTCGATTTCATCGAAAGCGGCGCGCAGCAGGGCGCACCGAAATACATGGAATGGTACGGCGCGTTCGGCCTGATGGTTACGCTTGTCTGGCTGTATATCGAGATGCTTCGCCTGTTAGCCAAGATCGCCAGCCGCGATTAAAGCGGCTAGTTTTGATGACGAAGGGGCTGTTTCGCTTTTGGCGGAGCGGCTCTTTTTTGTGGTTATAGCCGAAGGTTTTCAATGCTTACGCAAGGCGAAACGAAGATAATTCTTCGTCACGGCCACAGGCTGACTGCCTGTCAGGAAGCGCTGATCGCTCACCCGCCATGTGTGCGTGGATTTATCTTTTCTGCGAATATAGACGTAGTTGTAGGGGGTAGTGGCGTAGATGGAGTAGCCCTTTTTTGCGCAATCCCGTAGAAATTTGACGTCCTCGCCAAGCGAGAGATTTTGGAAGCGTACATTTTTGAGAATTTCTCTCCGAAACAAGAGGGTTCCTCCTTGAACGAAGCGGACGAATTTGTTCTTTTCTTGAGGAGAGCGAATGATAAGCTTGTTGCTCGCGACCAAATAGACCAAGCACGCGTGCTTGCCTGTCACCGGACTTTTCGTGCGCAGAAGCGCTTTGACTTGCTCGTTCAGATAGTAAGGGGAATAATAATCATCGTGGTCGAATTTAGCAATGAGCGGATATTTGGCCCTGCTGATGCCGCAGTTCAAACATTGGCCTAACGAGATTTGCTCCGGAACTTGATAAACGGATACATTCGGGAGGATGGACGCTTTTTTTCTCCATTCCTGCAAATTGAGGCTGTCCTTGTTAAGGATAATAATCAATTCTTTGCGCCTATAGCGCTGCATGCGGTAATTGTTCAAAATATTTAGGAGAAAATCAGGCTGATTCGTGCAAGTGATAATGGACACACCCGGTTTGGACAACGCTTTCCCCTCCGCTCGGTTACCTGGCTTTATCCTTTTATGAAATTCAAAATCAAGGGGCTTTGCTTGGGCAGAATTTGAGGGAGAGTAGCGATACGCAACGTTTCCGATCGTCAGGCGGCAAGGATGGAAGGCGGGCAACGACTGTCACAAAAAGGTGCCTTCCATTGTCGTAGTACTAACGAATCAAGAAGCAAGGAGGATTGCCGATGACAGTCGCCCAAACCTATGAGCGATACCAGTCGATGCTCTTCGGATTGGCTTATCGGATGCTGGGGATGGCTGCGGACGCGGAGGATATCGTTCAGGACGTGTTCGCTCAATATATGCAGGTCGATTCGACGGGAATTTTGAATGAGAGAGCTTATCTGGCGAAAATGACGGCGAACCGTTGCATCAATCTGCTCAAGTCGTCTCGCCGCAAGCGGGAAACGTATGTCGGGGAGTGGCTGCCCGAACCGCTGCCCGGCGGAGAGTCGGTCGCCGATCCGGCGGAGCGCCGCGACAGCATCGGTTATGCGTATGTTGTTTTGCTGCAGAAGCTTACTCCGTTGGAGAGAGCGATCTACATTCTGAAGGAGTCGCTAGGATTCGAATATGCGGATATCGCGGGCATTCTGGATCGTACCGAGACGAGCTGCCGGAAAACGTTCAGCAGGGCAAAGGCGAAGGTAGGGGACGATTCGGCCGCACCGTTGACGGGAGAGGTGGTGAAGGATGCCAAGGAGCGCTTTGTCGATGCATTTCTTCGCGCATCGGATACGGGCAATTTCCGGCCGCTGCTCTCGTTGCTGCTCGATGATGTCGTCCTGATTACGGACGGGGGAGGCAAAGCTCGGGCGGCGATCAATCCGATCTTCGGGATCCGGCGAGTACAGGCGTTCCTCGAAGGCTTGTCCTCCAAGGGTACTTTTCAGGAGGGCTGCGAACGCATCCTTATAAATGGAGAACCGGCCGTGCTGCAACGGAAGGAAGGGCGGATTGTGAAAGTGCTGTACGCAGAATGGGAGCCGGGTGGCTCCCGTATCCGCCGTCTTTATATCATCGTAAATCCGGATAAGCTGACTCGATTCACTTGACGGCGCCTGGGTACAAGCCCGTGGATACGCCGATGCGATTCCATGCATTGATGACGTTAATCGCCATGATCAGGTCGATGAATTGTTTTTCGCTAAAGTGCTGACGTACGCGATCATAGACTTCCTTAGGGACTCCGGCTTCAGACAGCTTGGTCGCGTACTCCGTCAGCTCGATCACGGCGCGTTCCTCCTCAGTAAAATGCGGCACCTCATGCCAAGCGGTCAGCAGCAGAAGCTTCTCCGCGCTTTCGCCCATGCTCAGCAGATCCTTGGCATGCATATCGATACAGTATGAGCAGTTGTTGATCTGCGAAGCGCGCAGCTTGATCCATTCGTATAGCTTGCGATCCAGCCCGCTGTTCTGAATAAATTGCTCAAGCCCGAGCATAGCCTTGTAGGCAGCCGGGTTGGCTTCATAATGATTCATTCTAAGCTCCATATTGAATCTCTCCTCACAGTCCTTTATTTGCTTACATGATTAAGACAACGAGGAAACCGGATTTGTGACACGGGGGAAGCTCTCCATGAAAATGGCCACACCACACGTGCTTATCCCCGTCATCCAACCAAAATCCGCTCCAATAGTTCCGTCAACGTGCTTATTCCCGCCATTCAACCAAAGTCTGCCCCAATAGAACCGCCACACGTGCTTATCCCGTCATCCCGCAAGCTACACCTCGTCAGAAACGCCAAACTAGCTGCCACAAAACAGGTGGAATATAACCTACAACTTGTATTATCCTTTTTTATATTGTTTTTACTTTGATTTGTGTGTTAACATAGAGTTAACACTGCGTTAACAAAAGTATTATCAAAAGAATTATCAAAAGAATTGAAGGCGGGGTTTCAGTCATGATTGCAGTTTCCATCGTTCTCGTCTTATGCTCCGGGCTTGCGCATGCCGTTTGGAATATGTTTGCTAAGCAGAGTACGGATAAAGCGGTATTCCTATGGGCGATTTACGCTCCGTCGACCGTCGTGCTGCTGCCTGTGCTGATTAACGAGCTGGCGGGAAGCCAGTTTTCTTTGCGCGAATGGATGTTCATGGGAGCGTCGTTGGTCATGCAGAGCATTTATGCATTCCTGTTGGCGCAAACGTACAAAGCGGGGGATTTGTCGCAGGTATATCCGATTATGCGCGGAATGCCGACGCTTCTGACGCCGGCGTTGGGTGTGCTGCTGCTGGGCGAATCGCTGCCGACATGGGGATGGATCGGTATCGGCTGTATGCTGATCGGATTCGTGGTCATGGTTGGACGGCGGCAGGGGACGGGACCATCATCGTCCGCTCGGCCGGTCCTGCTGGCACTTGGAGTCGGTTTGTGTATTACGACATATACGCTGGTCGACAAGGTGAATTTGGGGCACTTGTCTCCGCTCGCCTTGCTGGAAGTGACGAATATCGGGTTTTTGCTGGGATTGACTTCATCTGTGCTGAAGCCGGGCCGGTTAAAAACGGTCATCCTGCGTCATCGCAATATTCTCTGGCTGGGGGCAATCCTGTCTCCGGGTTCATACCTGCTGTTTCTATTCGCCGCCAGAACAGCCGACGTCTCCACGGTCGCTCCCTTGCGGGAGGTCGGGATCGTATTTGGCACGCTGCTGGGACTGCTCGTCCTGAAGGAGTCGCAAGGTACGCGCCGACTTGTCGCATCCGCCGCGGTCGTTACGGGGATCATGATGATCGCGATTGGCGGACACTAAAGCTGGATAGCCGTTGCAACCGCCACAATGAGGCTGTCCTATAAGCCAATCAAGTTGCTGTGAAAGAAATACGGCGATCGCTGCAGGGGGGCTTCACCCAGGCGCGATCGCCGATTTTTTTTATTTCCGAAGCACTTGACTGGGCAAACGTCCCGTCGGCTCGTGGCGAGGTTGCTTGGCGACCGCCGAGCCGTCCGCAAGGCGAATCCAGGTGTCGAAGCTGCGTTCGCCTTCCCGCAGCGAAATGACTCTGGCTCCTGGCATAAAAGGGCGATCAAGATACGCATTGCGCGTCGTGCGTCCGTAGCAGAGGCGAATACCTCGCCATTCGCCCCAATAGTCGTTGCCGTGGTCGTGCCCGGCGAAAGTCCCCATCACGTCGCCCATCTCGATCATTGCGGCGAACATACCGGAGTTGATCCACGGGGCGCAAATGACTTCGTATCGCTCTCCGTAGCAAACCTCGAAATCCCAGACGTCGTTGTATTCGGGCAGCGGAATGTGGAAGAAGGCAAGCGCCGGCAGCGGCACGCCTCCGTTGTCGTCGGTCAGCCGATACGATTGCTGCGCGTACCATTCGATCTGATCCCGGCGTATCCAATCATAGAAGCCCATGCGGCTATACTCCAGCGGCGAATAGCTGCCGGAATCCAAAAAATACAGAGCCGCAGCAGCGCTCCCGTCGCTGCCTGCGACACTCAATACATAGTTGCCCGCCCCGTGAACGCCTGGAGGATTCGGTTTGGCATAGTTCAGCGGATAGGTAAGCTGGAGAGCGTGAAGCTGCTCCCTGGTAATCGTGCCTTCGGAGTCGTGGTTGCCGAATACGGCCGCCCACGGCGTCCCCGCCCGCTCGGGAATCTCGCAGGCGCGGCGGAATGCGCCCGCCGGGTCGGGGTGTCCGGCCGAAGCGATGACATCCCCGGTGTAGACGACCAGATCCGGGCGTTCCGCCTCCAGAATCGACAGCATCATCGCTTCCATCGCGCGCTCCGCTCCGCTGTCCTCATAGAACTCAGGGTCCGTAAACTGCACAATCTTGAAGGTTCCGTCCTCGCGAAACCGCAACGTTTTCGCCTTGGCGTACCCCTGTTTCATCAGATGCCTCGCTCCTCGCTTCATTAGCATAGTCCACTCGAACAAGCCGACTTCTCTCGTCCGCACGAAGACACGCCCTAAGCATAAGAGCGGCAATTCCGCTCGTCAACCAGCGCTTCTGCATTTTCGCCAACAAGTCACATTCGTATCATTCGGAAGTCATCATCCTAGTAGTGAGCGACCTGCCGGCTTTGCAATAATAAGATCATGAGTTACGCAACGAGAGAGGATGAACCTGATGGAAGCGCTTGCGACCGCTAACCGAACGAAAGCCGCGGCAGCCAAAGCCGCACCGAGCCGTGCTCGCCTGTTCCTGAGAGAAGTGAAGAGATACAGGATGCTGCTGCTTATGACGGTGCCCGGACTGGTTTACTTATTTATCAACAATTACATTCCGATGTACGGAGTCATTCTGGCCTTCAAAAACCTGAACTACGTCCAAGGCATCTGGGGCAGCCCGTGGGTCGGAATGGATAACTTCAAGTTTTTGTTCAACTCTCCGGACGCGTATTTGATTACTCGCAATACGATTTTGTACAACGTCGCTTTTATCATCGTTAACCTCGTGCTCGCTTTGACCGTTGCCCTGCTGATCAACGAGATCAAGGACAAGGTTGTCGCCCGATTTTATCAGAGTACCTTCCTGCTGCCGCACATTATCTCGATGGTCGTTGTCGCGTACCTCGTCTACAGCTTTCTGAACGCGGACAGCGGACTGGTGAATCGGCAGCTTTCCAGCTTGTTCGGCTTCGACTCCATTTCGTGGTACAACGAGCCGCAATATTGGCCGTACATTCTCGTCGTCGTGAACGCCTGGAAGGGCGTCGGATTTCTCGCAATTATCTACTTCGCCGCGATCATCGGCATCGACAAGGAGTACTACGAGGCCGCCATCATCGACGGAGCCGGCAAATGGAAACAGATGACGCGCATCACCCTGCCGCTGATCGCTCCCGTTATTATCGTTATGACGCTGCTTGCAATCAGCTCCATCATGCGCTCGGACTTTGGTCTGTTCTATCAGGTCACGATGAATTCCGGTCCGCTGATGCCAACGACCAATACGATCGACACGTTCGTCTATCGGGCGATGGTGAAGCTCGGAGACATCGGCATGTCGGCCGCCGCCGGTTTCTATCAATCCGTTGTCTGCTTCTTCTTGATCCTGAGCGCGAACTTCGCCGTCCGCAGAATCAGCAAGAACGACGCTCTATTCTAATCCAAGGAGGCGCACTGTAGATGAACCGTATGAGTTTTGCGCGCGTTTCCTTCATTCATCTGTTCTTCGGAGCATTCGCGATTGCATCGTTATTTCCGTTCTTGCTGGTGTTCATGGTTTCGATAACCGACGAGAGCTCGATCGTTCAGAACGGTTATTCCATTCTGCCGAGCAAAATCAATTTCGCCGCGTATTCCTTCCTGTTTAACGACTTTGCGCAGATTGCCCGTTCCTACGGCGTGACGATTGCGGTGACATTGATCGGAACGACCGTCAGCTTGCTGATTACGGCGTTGTTCGCCTATCCGCTGTCCCGAAGAGGGCTGCCGCTGCGCCGTACGCTGTCTTTTATCCTGTTTTTTACGATGCTGTTCAGCGGCGGGATGGTCCCGTGGTATATGACCTACGTGATGACTTTCGGGCTGAAAAATACGCTGCTCGCAATGATCATCCCCGGTCTGATGCTGAGCGCCTTTAATGTCCTGCTTATGCGCAGCTTTTTCGCCAATACGATTCCGGAATCGATTGTCGAGTCGGGTACGATTGACGGGGCGGGGGAGTTTACGATCTTCCTTAAACTGATCGTACCGCTATCGGCGCCGATCATGGCGACCATCGGACTGTTTAATCTTCTGGCCTACTGGAACGACTGGTACAACTGTATGCTTTTCATCGACAAGCCGGAGCTCATGAACATTCAATACTTGATGACGAAGACGCTCAACAACGTGCAGTTTCTAATCATGAAGGCGGATACCTCAAGCCAAGTCGGCGATCTGATTTCCAAGATGCCTACGGAGACGGTGCGTATGGCGCTGGCCATTATCGGCGTCGCCCCGCTGCTGCTCGCTTACCCGTTCTTCCAGAGGTTCTACATTAGCGGCATTACCAGCGGCGCTGTGAAAGGCTGATAGCGCGGCTGCTCAGTTCCAATATACAGGATATACTTAATGAGACGAGAGGAATGATGGGGCATGAAAAAGAAACTAATCGCCGGGGGCTCATTAGTTCTGGCGACCGCGCTGACGCTCGGTGCCTGCGGTCAAAGCAATAACGGGGGAAGCCAGCCGTCCAAGGAAGCCGGAGCGTCCGGCAGTCCGTCCGCATCGGCGCCTGCATCGGCAAGCGCTGCAGGTCTGGAGCCGTACAAGCTGACGCTGGTTTATCCAGGCTCGGCCCAGCGCGATATGGCTGCGGTGCAGGAGGAAATGAGCAAATATTTGACGGAGAAAATCAACGCTACCGTTGAACTGAAGCCGATCGATTGGGGCTCCTGGACCGACAAAACGAATCTGATGAAAATCTCGGGCGAAACGTTCGACTTGATTTTCACTGCGGGTTGGTACGCTTATGCGCAAGACGTGTCCAAGGGACAATTCCTAGAGCTGAACGATCTGGTCGCCAGCCACGGCAAGGACATTCCTCAGGTGCTGGGCGACGACTTTATCAAAGGCGCGCAAATTAACGGCAAGCTGTACGGCGTACCGACGAAAAAAGAGTTTGCTCAGGGCTTCGGTTTCCTGCTGAACAAGGATCTGGTCGACAAGTACAAGTTCGACATCTCCGGCGTCAAGACGCTGGAGGAGATGGAGGAAATGTTTAAGACAATCAAAGAGAACGAGCCTGACGTTGTGCCTATCGTAAGTAACCGTTTCTCCAACACTTGGCATGCGGCCAACTACGACGGCAAAATTTCCCGCGACAGCAAGGAGCTTAAAGTGGTCGACGATCTGGCCGATCCCAAGTTCATCGATTTCCTCAAGCGGATGCGTCAGTGGAATTTGAACGGTTGGTTTGACAAGGACGTGGTCACATCCGACGAAAGCGACCAAGCGATCAACATGATCAAAGCTCGCAAAGCCTTCGCTATCGGCCAATCGCTGAAGCCGGGCAAGGATAAGGAAATGACCGTTACGACCGGCGTGCCGCTGGTGCAAGTGGAGACGGCGATGCCGTACACGACGACGGGCGAAGCGCAAGGCGCGATGCTGGCGATCTCCCGTACGTCCAAAGATCCCGAGCGCGCGATGATGTTCCTGAACCTGCTGTATACCGACGCCAAGCTGCTCAATATGCTCGACTGGGGCATCGAAGGCCAGCACTACGTCAAAGTATCCGATAACGTGATCGATTATCCGGAAGGCGTCACTGCGGAGACGCAAGGCTATCCGAGCCCGGGCGGCTGGATGTTCGGCAACCAGTTCAATTCCTACCTCTGGGCGAACGAAGACCCGGACAAATGGGAGCAATTCAGCAAGTTCAACGACAGCGCGGAGCGCTCCATTGCACTAGGCTTTACATTCGACGAGACGCCGGTTAAAGCGGAGATGGCGGCGATCGGCAACGTCGAGAAGGAATTTGGAGCGGTGCTGCGCGCCGGAGCAGTCGACGTAGAGGAGACGGTCGCCAAGTTCAAGGCGAAGCGCGACGCGGCAGGCTACCAGAAGGTGCTGCAGGAAACGCAGCGGCAGCTGGATGAGTGGGCGAAAGCCAACGGAAAATAAAATAGGTCGAGAGCGGGGCTGGAGCAAGTTTTCCAGCTCCTCCTTCCTTTTCCCGTCGACGCGGAGTATGACATAATAACGGCATAGGAAATCTATCTTCCACGATCCTTCGAGGAGGCCGAGCGATGAATCCCAAACGTTCGCTTCGTTACAAATTAATCGTCGGCTTCGTCACGATCGCGCTGCCGCTTGTTTGTCTGCTGCTCTACAGTAACTATATGGCGTCCAATTCGGTGCGGGAGCAAGCGGCGGAATCGAACCGCAGCATGATCGCCTTGTATTCGAACCAGATTCAGACGGCTCTCGCCATAGAGACCAACTACTTGTACGATCTAGCTTCTAACGACGTCGACATTTTGTCCTTGGGCAAACTAGAAGGCTCGTCCAGCGATTATACTTTGACAAAAGTTCGCATCTTACACAGCTTGGACCGATATAATCGGTTCGACAGCAGTGTCGATACGCAGTTCGCCTACTCCGTCGCTCATCGCGATTTTATTCCAACGCAAATTCCCGGCGAAAATTACGACGAGATGCTGCAAATTCGGCAGTGTCTGGAACGGCGCTTGAAGGACGCCCAGCCGGGCAGTCCGTATTTTACTCAGTGGAAGGCAACCTCCTGCGGCGATACGTACGGCTTGATGCGGATCGTCGATTCCGGCTCCGGGGTTTATCTTGGCGCCTGGGTCAGACTCGACCATCTGATGGTTCCGCTGGAATTAATTCAGCTGGGAAGGGAAGGCTTTGCCGCCTTTGCGAGCGCGGAAGGCAGGCTGCTCACGGGAACGGCTGCAAACAAAGGGTTGACCGGATCGTCCGTGATCGATTCCGCAGCGCCCTATCAACGGATGACAGGCAAAGAGGATACCTACATTGTCGTCAGCCATCCGGTCGCTTCGACCGATGTGGAGCTTGCCGCGTTCATCCCTGAGCAGGGAATGCTGCAAAACCTGTCGCGCTTCCGCGAGTTTATTTCGTGGATTCCGATTTTCGTTGTCGTGCTGCTGTCCCTCTATTTGCTCTATTTGAACCAAATCATAATTCGACCGGTGAACGAGCTGCTTAAAGGGATGAGAACGCTCAAAAGGGGAGATTGGGAATTCCGCCTTACCGGCTCCCCGTCTAAGGAGTTTCATCTGGTGAACGAGAGCTTTAACGATATGGTTCAGCAAATTCAAACTCTGCAGATTCACGTCTACGAGGAACAAATTCGCACGCACAAGGCGGAGCTGAAGCATTTGCAGCTGCAGATCAATCCGCACTTTCTGCTCAATAGCATCAACGTCGTCTACAACTTGGCCCAGATCAAAAATTACAGCGTCATTCAGGCGATGTGCCTGAATCTCGTGAAATATTTTCGCTTCGCGACCAAAACCGGTCAACCCTTCGTCGCTTTGGCGGAGGAGATGGAGCATATGGACAGCTATTTGCGGATTCAGCAGCTGCGTTTTCCTGGAAGAATTACATTTCGGATCGAAATGGAGGGTAATGTCGGGGAGTTTCCGATTCCGCCGCTTGTCGTTCAGCCGTTTATTGAGAACGCCGTGAAACATGGCTTCGATTTTATGGATGAGCCTTTTCACATTGAGATTCGGGCTCGGTTGGAGGAGGGGGGCTGTCGAATTCGGATTGCCGACAACGGCTCCGGTTTTCCGGAGGAGGTTCTGGCCGAACTGCAGAGCGGGAGTTATTTTATGAGGAACGACGATCTGCACTTAGGGATGCGCAACAGCTATCATCGTCTGCACCTGCTGTACGGCAGCGGGGCCGGATTGTCGTTCGGCAACGGGCGCGATTCGGGGGCGTGGGTGGAGCTGGAAATTCCTGCGGAAAACAAGGAACAAGTGGAATGGCTGACGAGCCGCAGCGGATAAAGCCGGAGGTGAACGATTTGCGGGTGCTTATTGTCGATGATGAGATGTACGCGGTCATGGGGATCAAGGATGCGATCGATTGGCAGGGGCTGGGCGTGACCGACGTATGCGAGGCTTTCAATATGCGGGAAGCGGTGAAAATACTGGAGCGCCAGCCGGTCGACGTCATGATCTGCGATATCGAGATGCCGAAGGGGACGGGAATCGAGCTGTTGGAGTGGGTGAACGAGCGGTCTCTTCGGATGGAGACGATCTTTCTGACCGCACATGGCGACTTCCGGTTTATGCAGCGAGCGATTCAGTTAAGCAGCTTTGATTATATTATGAAGCCGGTGGAGTTTGGCGTTCTGGAGCAGACGATCCGTAAAGCGCTGGATACGGTGCAGAAGAAGAAGGCTGAATTGGCGCTTACGGAGCAATATAAGCCCTATTACGAGCTGTGGAACAAGAAGAAGACGCTGCTCAGCGAGAAGTTCTGGTACGATTTGCTTGCGGAACGGATCGTGGTCGGTCCCGGCGACGAGGAACGGCTGCCGGCGGAGTATGGGATTGCGATGCAGGCGGATGCTAAGCTGCTTCCGGTAGTCGTCAGTGTGGAAAATTGGAAAAGGGAGCTCAGCACGCGAGACGAGGAGGTGATGGAGTATGCGATTCGTCAGTCGGTGTCGGAGATGGTCGTCGCCGATTCCAGCGGGGAGGTTGTGCAGACGAAGCATGGGGTAACGGTAGCGCTGCTGTACGTTTCTCCTGACGAGGAAGGGACGCTGCGGGAGGTCGTCGGCGAACGGTGCGGCAGATACATTGAAGCTTGCAGCACGTATTTGAACTGCTCGGTGTCCTGCTATATCGGAGAGCCTGTGCTGCTGCGCGAGCTTACGCCGATGTACAAAGCGCTGCTTGCGCTCGAATACAACAATCTCAGCGAATCGAACCAGCTCAATTGGCTAAGCAAACAGGAGGCCGAGCCAGCGGCCGACCCGCGGCTGCCGGACTTCGGCGCGTGGACGCTGCTGCTGGAGAACGGCAAGGCGGAGGAGCTGGGAGCGCGGCTGAGCATGAGTTTGCGGGAGCTGGCTGCGGATCGTCGCTTTGGGGCAAGTGTGCTTCAAGCCTATTACCTCGGCTTTCTGCAAATGGTTTATTATCTGCTGCAGAAGAAAGGGCTGTCGGCCTATCGGCTGCTGCAGGATGCAGGCGTCCCCGCCGAAGCGTCTCCGCGCACGTTGGAACAGATGGAGGACTGGGGGATCCGCATTATCCGCACGGTTCACAGGTATCTGTTCCAGGAGGAATCGACAATAGAGCGTCTATGCGCCTACATTTCCGAGCATCTGGCGGAAAATATCACGCGCGAGATGCTGGCCGAGCACGTGTATTTGAATTCAGCGTACCTGTCCCGTCTGTTCAAGAAGGAGAAGGGGATGAGCATCACCGACTATCTTCTGCAGGAACGCATGCGGATCGCCCGGGATCTAATCGAGAGCTCGACGCTTCCGATCTCGGACATCGCGCAGTCGGTTGGCTTCAGCAACTTCTCCTACTTCGCCAAAATGTTCAAAAAGGTGCACAACGTAAACCCTCAGCAGCTTCGGAAGTTGTCGGGCTGTCCGGGATGAGGGAGGAAGGCCAAAAAAGTGCCTCGACGCTCGTCGAACGGGGCATCGTAGGCCAAAAAAGTGCCTCGGCACTCGTCGAGCGGGGCATCGTAGGCCAAAAAAGTGCCTCAGCGCTCGCCTGGCTGGGTAGCGTAGGCCAAAAAAGTGCCTCCGCGCTCGCCTGGCTGGGTAGCGTAGGCCAAAAAAGTGCCTCGATGCTCGACGAGCTGGGGAGCGTAGGCCAAAAAAGTGCCTCGGCGCTCGCCGAGCGGGAGAGCGTAGGCCCAAAAAGTGCCTCGACGCTCGCCGAGCGGGGGAGCGTAGGCCAAAAAAGTGCCTCCGCGCTCGCCTGGCTGGGTAGCGTAGGCCAAAAAAGTGCCTCAGCGTTCGCCGAGCGGGGGGAGCGTGAGCCTTTGGGTAAATAACCGCAGGAGCACGCCCTCGCAACGGCCTGCCAGACTGTTTCGACCTTCGTTTGCGGTTCGGCTATACGCAATTGCGATCTGCCGGACCGGGATCCACAATCCTCCATCCTCTATATCTTGACACTCGCCCTATGTTGTAACTATAATGATTACAACGAAAGGGTGTTGCGCATGAAAATCAGCAGCCGTTTTGCTATAGCGGTACACGTGCTGTCGCTGCTTGCAGTTACGCCAAGCGCTCATAATACGTCGGAGTGGATTGCCGGAAGCGTTGGGACTAATCCGGTTATTATCAGGCGAATTTTGGGGCAGCTTAAGAAGGCGGGGCTTGCGACGGTTAAGGCGGGGAGCGGCGGCGCTCGTCTATCGAGAGGCTTGGACGAGATTTCTCTTCTGGATGTCTATCGCGCGGTGGATGTTGTCGAGGAGGGCAAGCTGTTCCATATCCATAATGAGCCTAACCCGCAATGCCAAGTCGGAGCTAACATTCAAGCGGTTCTCCAACTGCTGCTGGCGCGAGCGCAGGAAGCAATGGAAGGCGTTCTGGCCGACATCACCATGGAGGAACTCGTATCCGTCCTTTCCAAGCAGATTCAAGCACAAGCTTGAGGCGGGCGGACTGCAGTTTTTCATACGTAAGTTGTAACCGTAATAGTTACAACTCAGCAGAAAAAGCTTCACCCTTTCCCTCATAAAAACCACTTTGCTTAGGAGGCAAACGACTATGAAAATCGGAATTATCGCGGCAAGCGGCAAAGCAGGCACAGCTATTCTGAAGGAAGCGGCAGCGAGAGGTCATGAGGTTACGGCGTTCGTACGCGATGCAGCGAAAATCAAGGAAAGCGGAGTTAAGGTTGTGCAGAAGGATGCGTTCCAACTGACGGCGGAGGATGTAATAGGTTTGGATGTCGTCGTGAACGCCTTCGGAGCTCCGCTCGGTCAGGAGCATCTGCATGTGGAAGCGGGTCGCTCTCTGATTCAAGCGTTCCAAGGCGCGCCGGATACCCGTTTGATCATCGTCGGAGGTGCCGGCAGCTTGTACGTGGACGAAGCCAAAACACTGCGAGTAGTGGACATGCCCGACTTCCCGGATCTGTTCAAAGCGACGGCTTCCAATCAAGCTCAGAATCTCCAGGACCTGAAGGAGTCGACCGGCGTCAAGTGGACCTTCGTCAGTCCGTCCGCCTTCTTTAACCCGGAAGGCAAGCGAACAGGGACATATCGTACCGGTAAAGACCATCTGCTGGTTAACTCCTCCGGCGAAAGTCATGTCAGCTATGCCGACTACGCGATCGCTATCGTCGATGAGATCGAGAATCCGCAACACGAAAACGAACGGTTTACAGTCGTTTCCGACTTTGAATAAGCCCCTGTCCAACGAAAAAGGTGCAGGCTATTTCCCGTTGACGGAGTAGCTGCACCTTCTTTGCCGTTATTCTCTTTCGCCTTGGTGATCGGCAGTCGCGTTCGCCTCTCCGTTCTGCTCGAACGCCTCAGCCGCCTCCTCGGCGGAGAACTCTACGTCATCTTCTCCGGGGACAGGCATCTTGTTAAGCGGGATGGATTGAACCTCCGCCTTCGATAATTTGTCTCGGTGATTGGCCATGAGAACATCGCTCCTCTGCATCGTTAATTAGATCCACTGATTAGTGTGCAATGGAGACGGTTCGTTTATGCGCCGCACAAGAAGCAAGCGTCTTCGCTGCGCAGTGCTGCATGCATTACGGAGCGTTCGGCCGCGAGGCCGACATCTGAATCTGCATTAAACCGTAAGCTGCGAAATTCGCGATGATCCTGTCGCGGTTTCGTAGCTTTCTTCTTTTGTTCGAAGTATACTGACGGAAACAAGAGCAAACGCCGGATGAAGAACGGATAACGGGATATAACGGCGCATCTTCTCCGGAAGCGGCCGGGGATTAGATGGGGGCGGAACGAATGAACGGAATGCGGGAGGTTTGGCTGGGACGGTACGAGGGGGAGCTAGCGCGGATATTTGCGGAAGCGACAGGCGGTCTTTCGGCATTGCCGGCTCCTCTCGCCGATTTGGCATCGTCGCTGCTGAAGGGCTTCAATCCAGTGGCCTCGAATTCGGGAGAAGCCGGCGGAGGAACGAACTACATTTGCTTTCTTCTGCCTTTCTGGTTCAAGGAGCTGACCGGGTGTGGGGACGATCTGTGCCGGGAACTCGCGGTTGGCAACGTGTACGCGATGCTGCACTTCTTCCTGCTCGACGACGTGATGGATGCGAAGGCCGTTGCAGACCTAAAGGAGACGAGACGCGCATTGGCCCTTGGTCAGATGCTGCATGAGGCGTTTAAACGGCGGTATGGGTATTATTTTCCGGCGGAATCCCCGCTTTGGGAGCGGTACGAGACGTATCTCGCCGACTGGGCTTGTGCCGTTGCGGATGAAGGCGACCAGAAGGCCGATCCCGCTAATCCCGCGGCTCTGGCGCGCAAATCGGCGCCCGTGAAGCTGTGCGCGGCAGGCATGCTGCTAGTGTCCGGGCGGGCGGAGCGCCTTCCCCAGATGGAGGAGGCGCTCGATCTCGCTCTGGCGACGCTGCAGCTTTCCGACGATTGGGCCGACTGGCGGGAGGACTTGGCCGAGGACGGGGAAAGGCGCAACGCTTTTCTGACGCTCGTTCGGCGTGCGCTGGAACTCCCTTCGAACCAACCGTTGGAAGAACGGTTGGTCAAACGGGGGATCTATCGGATTGGCTGTTTGCGAGAGTTGGTTGGGATCGCCAAAGGGCACCACGAGAAACTCGTAAATATGCCCGAAGTTCCTGAAGCGTTGCTGGCCTTTCATGCGGATATTGTAATGGGGCTTGAGAAGGATGCTATTGAAACGGAAGAACGAGTTGATCAATTGGCAGCCGAAGGCGGATTATCCATGCTTTTGTCGAATCTATCAAATAAATGAGGACTTTTGACCGAGGTCCATGGTATGATGAAAGTAGGCTTAACCACATTTTGGGAAGGGCGTGCTCTCATGTCACTGGAATCTCTTAAAGTGCAGATTATCAAGAAAGCTTGGGAAGATCCCGCTTTCAAGACAAGTCTTCTGAGCGAACCTAAGGAAGCGATCAAAGCTGCGTTCGGGATCGACATTCCCGCCGGCATCGACCTGAAGGTCGTAGAAGAAACCGCTTCGCAGTACTTCCTGGTACTTCCTCCAAACCCGGAGGATGTCGACGGCGGAGACCCAAGCGTCAATATCGTGTGGTAATGGAATACGGTCTGCGGAAGAATCGAAGGGTTTTCCTTCGGTTCTTTTTTTGGCGTTGAACGGTCAAGCGCCGGTACCGCTTAGCGAGTCGGGCTCCTCGGCGGCTGTGACCAACGGGAAGCGGATAATGGCTTCGGTTCCTTGCTGTTTGACGCTCCGGAATTCGATTGTGCCCTTCATGACTTCGATAATGCGGAAGGTAACCATGAGGCCGAGACCGGTTCCCTTCGCCTTGGTCGAGAAGAACGGGACTCCCAGCTTGGCGATTTGTTCCTCTTCCATCCCTTCTCCGTTGTCCTTGACCCGAATGACGACTTCGTCGTTCTCGGCGGTGGCGGACACCTCGATTTTCCCATTTGACCCCGTTGCTTCCAGACTGTTTTTGATCACGTTGATGAACGCCTGCTTGAGCTTGGAAGAATTTCCGTGGCAATAAAGGCCGGTTTGCGAACGGAACAGAAGAACTGTATCGTGCATCGCGGCTAGCGGAGTCATCATCGTCTCAATCTTGGACATTTCCTCCGATAAATTCAGCAAAGACACGGTCTCCATCTCCGGCTTCGCGAAGGTCAGAAAATCGGTGATGATCGTGGCCGCTCGGTCCAGCTCGTTTGTTGCCATATCGAAGAACGGCTTGTTTTTGTCATCGGATTTACCCGACAGCAGCTGCAGGAAGCCTCTTGTCACCTGGAGCGGATTGCGGACCTCGTGTGCCACGGAAGCGGCGAGGTCGCTGATGATTTTCAGTTTCTCCGTTCTCTCGAGCCTATGGTTGTACAGCTCCAGCTTCTTGGAGTAATTGACCAGTGTGCCGTAATCGGCGGAGATTCGTCTGGCGAGAATGATGACGAGCGTCACCATGAGCCCGACAACGCCGAATTTCCATAAGAAAAGCGTATAAGTTCTCTCGCTTAAATAGTAGATGATCATGTCGGCCGTTCCCAGTATCGCTAGCAGAAACATTCCTATCGATAACGTGATGGCGTTTTTGTTTCCTTTAAGCGCATGGATGATGGACAAGACAAGAACAAGAACGAGTTGGAACAGAATCAGAACTCCGAAAATACGATTCGAGAGCAAGTAATAAGGCTGGAAGAAGCGACCGTTCGTTACGGCGTAAATCAGCAACGCAAGCAGGCCAAGAGCGGAATAGCCCGTTTGGAAATAACGAAACTTCGTGAAAAAGCGGAACTGGCCGTCGAACATCTGATCGATATAGTAGATGAGAGACGGGAACAGCACGAACATCGACGCGTCGAACAGGTACGACAGCAGGCGCCCGTATTCTTCGAAGTAGATGTAAGGAAGCGGCGAATAGAAGATCATCAGCAGACCCGTCGTGAGGGCGATCAGGGAAAGCGAGATCCACGTGCTGCGCTGTCTCCGATGTAAGTATCCGGTACAAATGAGCATGATCAACCCCAGGAAAGCGATGCCGGTTCCGAGAAGGACATCGGCAATGTCCCGGGAGATGAACCGCCCGGAGAGATCGTTGAAATCGTCGAGCCGAATGCCGCCGACCAAGCCGGCCCGTTCTCCCGTGACCAGGATACGAATATACAGATCGGAAGACTCCGAGAGCGCCCCGATCGGCAAAATCAGCTTGTTCAGATCAAAAGCGAAAGCCCGGGTCGATTCCAGAAGCAGCTGCTCCCCCCGATAGACGGCGATATCTTGCGCATACAAGCGATCCGCCAGCAAACCTGGATTGACCCAATCCGAAGTAGGAGGCAGAACAAGCCGGATCCATACGCCGCGGCTTTCGCGCGGTAGCGTCGTTCCGGGATCGTAAATATCTGCCTCCAGCCAATCTCCTTCAACCGAGGAAGGAAGGTCAAGAGAACCCTTTTCCGGGATATATTGAATTTGCCAATGCTGGATCGTAACCGCGTGATGCTGGGCACTGGCAAGCTGAGGCGCAAGTATAAACAGGAATACAAACGCTCCCAAAGCCGATATTCTTAGCACCGACTTCATCGTACACCTCGCAAGTTACAAGTTATGCGTCTAACGTATCACAAAACCATCAATAATGTATAAAATTCGACAATATTTGTCATCATCCTGGGCAACTATTTATTCTTTCTTCAAAGATGCGCTTAATCTTCGAATCCCTTCTTCTATTCTGCTTTCAGATAAATTCCCGTACCCGATAATGATCCGGTGCCTTTGGACGTCTCGCCGGAAGGCATGAACGGCAACCGGATAGACTCTGACGCCGTTTTCTTCGATGACGGACAGGAGCTCCGGCGTAAAAGAGATCCCGGCGAATTCAGCGATCAGATGGATGCCGGTGGAATGGCCGAGAATGCGCACAGCGTCCCCGAACGAATGGCGCAGCTGCCGAATGAGGAAGTCTCGGCGCTTGCGGTAAAGCTTTTTCATCTTCGCGATGTGTCGGTCCAGATAGCCTTCTTCGATGAATTCGGCCAGGATAAGCTGCTCCAACGACGGCGTGTGGAGGTCGGTGAGCCATTTCAAACCCCGAGCGCGTTCGATAAGAGAAGCAGGGAGGACGATGTAGCCCATACGAAGCGCCGGGGACAAAATTTTACTGAACGTGCCGATGTAGACGACGCGCTCCGGATCGAGCCCTTGCAGAGAGCTGACGGGCGCGCTCTCGTAGCGAAATTCGCTGTCGTAATCGTCTTCGACGATGTAGCTTCCGGTTCTGGCCGCATACTGGATGAGCTGGACGCGCCGCTGGATCGGGAGTAGGCCCCCGATCGGAAATTGGTGGGACGGCGTGACGTAAACGAACTTGGGGCTGATGTCTGAAGGCAGGAGTTCGGTGATCATACCCGAATCGTCGACAGGAATCGGATGAAGCTTCGCCCCAGGAAGCGAGAACATCGTATGGATATCGGAGGTGATCGGATCTTCCACCAAGACATCCGACTTTCCGTTCAGTAGCAGCTTGGCAACTAATGAAATCGCCTGCGTGGCGCCGGTCGTCACCAGAAGCTGTTCCGGTTCGCAGACGACTCCCCTGGACCTGCGCAAGTATCGGGCGAGTACGCCGCGAAGCTCGTGCCGTCCTTCCGGTCGGCCGTAGCCGAACGCTTCGGGCGAAGCTTCCGTGCAAATCCGTTTGGCTAGATCTCCCCATAGCTTCTTCGGAAACAGATCGAGAGCGGGAATGCCGTGGCGAAAATCGACCAGATCCGGATTGACGAGACCGTCTCTTATAAGCGGCTGCGAATCGTGCGGGACAGATCGGGCGGCCGGAACGGATGGCTCGATAAGCGGCAGAAGGGTGCCCTCGGCGACGAACGTTCCCGAACCGCGGCGGCCTTCGATGTAGCCTTCGGCGAGCAACTGCTCGTAAGCCTCCACGATAACCGTCCGGGACACCTGCAGGCTGGATGCCAAATCACGCGTACTGGGAAGCTGATCTCCTCCTTGAAGCTCCCCGTGCAAGATCCTCTGGCGGAAGGCCTCGTAAATTTGTCTGAACAGGGGCGTCCCGGAAGTTCGATCGATCGCCGTCCACATCATTTCTCTTCTCCTTCGTGCAAAGTGGTATGGTCAAAAATGCGTTCAAGTGATCCTGTTACAGTCCACTTTAACACGGTACATTAGGACTGGGAAGTTGGAAAAAGAGAAGAAGGGGAGAAGACGGGAATGAAGCATTTGCCGAGGGGAACCGTTGTCGGGACGAAGCGGGAGGATGCCGTCTGCGAAGCGGTCCGGTTAACATACAGAGGCTACGGGGTATCGTTGGCTTATATCGGAGAAGAAGCCAAAGGCTTGCGGGAGTGCGTCGAAACGAAGAACGAGCTGAGAAGACTCATCGATATGCTCGGAGTCGCCGGGAGGTCGGCGACGCTCCTGCTGGAGCTTTCTCGAATCGGCATGGGCGTCGACGACGAGCTTGCCTTTCGTCAGCTGGTAGATTTGATCCGGGAGGCGGCCTTGTATGGTATAACGATCATGATTAACGCGGAGGGGGCTGAACTTGCGGACAGTCTCTTGGACGCTTACAAGAGAGCCGCCAGGCTTTATCCGAGCGTCGGCATTACGCTGCGGGCGGATTTCCGGCGTTCGGAGGCCGACTTGGCCGAGATTATACCGTTCTCCGGCCGAATCCGTCTCGTGGAAGGAGACCGGACGGACTCGGCCGCTTACCATCGGCTGGCACGCAAGGCAATCGCCTCGGGCCGCCTCGTTTCACTGGTTGCTCATAACGAGGCCGTCTACCGCGATGCCCGGATTCTAGAATTGCAGTCGGCCTTGAACGCGGAAATCGAACTGCCGCGCGAGATGCGTCCCGATCTGCTGGACGAAGCGAAGAACGCCGGATACCGGCCAAGGATACAGGTCGCTTACGGGCTGCCGGGCTTGAATCGGTAGCCTGCTGCGTGTGCGAGATCGCTCACAGGTTCGCAGCTTTCTTCGGTTGGTTCGGAGTAAGCTCAACCGACTCGCTTTTCCGAACCGGGGAAATTCTCCAATAAGCCAGACCAACGAATAAGATACCGCCAACCATATTGCCAAGCGTTACGGGAAACATATTATGCAACCAGCCGGCGGCAGTAACCGCCTCGGGATGCTGCGGCAAGATCAGCGCAACGCTGAGCAAGGTCATATTCGCCACGCTATGTTCATAGCCGCTGGCAATAAAGGCGAACAAGCACCACCAGATGGCGAGCATTTTGGCTCCTTCGCTTTTCAGCTTTATGCTCATCCAGACGGCAAGACATACGAGCCAGTTACAAAGAATGCCGCGGAAAAACAATTCCGTAAACGGAGCGTTCATCTTTTTCGCTGCGGCCGTAAAGACTAGATGTTCCGCCGGCACGGCGTTGAACAGTCCCGAGCCCTTTACAAGCAAGGCGAATACAACCGCTCCCGCCAAATTTCCGATAAAAACAATAAGCCAGTTGATCCATGTCTCTTTCATAGTTGTTTTGCCTGCCAGCGTACTGATCGTAAAAACCATATTGTTCCCTGTAAACAATTCCGCTCCTGCGATAATGACCAGGGTCAAGGCAATCCCGAAGCTTGCCCCCATCACTAACGGCTGAAAGGGGGAACCGGATTGGGCCAGCGGCGCTCCCAAGGTGAAGATAAGTATAATTCCGAAACCGACATAGGCTCCCGCAAGCATGGTCGCAATGAAGTAGCCCAGCTTCTCTCGCTTCATATAGTTTGCTTTAGCGACGCCTACCTCCACAATCGCTTCAACATTTTGCTTAAACATCGCTATCTCCCTCCCATGGGAAGACGAATTTTATACCAGCACGTAAACCTTATCTTCTTCAACGAGAGTATCGTAGGTGGCCACACAGCCATTGTCCGGCTCCTGGACTTTGCCGTCGATCAAGGACACTTTGTATTCGTGCAGCGGACAGAACACATACTCGCCAGCCACGATTCCTTCGGCAAGCGGCCCCTGCTTGTGCGGGCAAACTCCGCCAATCGCTTTGATTCGATCGTCGGATAAGCGAAATACGGCAATTTTAAGGCCTTCTACCACTATTTCGCGACCAATGCGGGGCGGCAATTCGGCGAAGTTGGCGACAAACACCTTTTGGTTGACTTGAGTTGTTCCCATCCTTATCCTCTCCCTACTGTATAAAGCTCTTGTTCTTTATGCTCATTGCTGCGAATTTCCGTCCACGGGTCTTTGCGTTTGCCGGCTACGGCCGCATCCAGCTCCGCCAGCAAAGCTTTACTTTGCTCAGGGTCCAGCAGTACGGACTTGACATGCTCAAAGCCAAGTCGCTCCAGCCATGGCGCAGTACGTTCAGCGTAATTGCCTGTCTTCCTGTAGTATTGCAGCATGGTGCCGCACAGATCGATAACCTCCTGCTCCGTCTCAACCGTGGTCAGCAGCGTGGCCTCCTTCACTTCCGTACCGCCGTTGCCGCCGATATAAATCTGGAAGCCGTTTTCTACGCCGATGACGCCAAAGTCCTTAACTCCGCTTTCCACGCAGCTGCGCGGGCAGGCCGATACGCCCATTTTGAATTTGTGCGGGGTATCGATGTACTCGTAACGCTCCTCCAGCTTAATGCCCAGCCCCATGGAGTCCTGCGTGCCGAAGCGGCAGAAGTTGGCGCCTACGCATGTTTTCACGGAACGAACGGCTTTGGCGTAGGCGGAAGCGGAGGTCATGTCCAACTCTTCCCACATAGCCGGCAAATCCTCTTTATTTACACCGTACAGGCCAATGCGCTGACTACCCGTTACTTTGACAAGAGGCACATTGTATTTTTCTGCCACCTGCGCAATTTTCAACAGCTGCTGCGGCGTCGTTTTGCCGCCTCTCATCCTAGGAATGACCGAGAAGCTGCCGTTCTTCTGGATATTGCCATGCATGCGTTCATTAACATAACGGGATTCTTTTTCATCCTGATGCTCATTAGGGAAGGTAACATTAAGATAGAAATTAATCGCCGGACGGCATTTCGAGCAGCCTTCGGCATTGCGGAAGCCCAGCTCGCGGAAGACGTCCTTCGATGTTTTCAGACCCTTCTCGTGAATTTGCAGGACAATGTCGTCCCTGGTCAGATCCGTACAGCCGCAAATGCCCGTCGGCGCAAGCGCAACCTTGTCGCCCAGGACGTGCGAGAGCAGCTCGCCGATCATCGGCTTGCATTTGCCGCAGGAGTTGCCCGCTTTCGTACAGCGAACAACGTCGGCCACAGATGTTAATTGCTGCGCGTGGATCGCATTGACGATGGTTCCCTTCGTGACGCCGTTGCAGCCGCATACGGTATCGGTATCGTCCCATTGCGCTACGCTTGCTCCGGCTTCTTCGTCGGCGGCCGCCAGCAGCGTTATGGGATTCAGGGCGGCAATATCCGTCCCGTTCCGCAGCATTTTATAGTAGCGATTCTCTTCGGACGTATCGCCGTACAGCACGATGCCGACAATCCGATTATCCCGAATAAACAGCTTCTTGTAGCTGTTGTTTAAGCCGTTATAAGCCTCAATGCCTTTTACGTCGTCGCTCTCCCGGATGATGCCCGCCGAGAACAGATCGCAGCCGGACACTTTTAACGAAGTGGACACCGTACTGCCTTTATAGCCGTCCGTTGGGCGGTGTGCGAGCAGGTCGGCCAGTACCTTCCCTTGCTCATACAGCGGAGCGACCAGGCCGTAGATCGTTTTATTATGCTGTGCGCATTCGCCTACCGCATACACGTCCGCCGCGCTTGTGGCCATGAAGTCGTCAACGACGATTCCTCGCTCGACATGCAGCCCCGCGTCCTTGGCCAGCCCGGTCACCGGCCGGATGCCGACCGCCATAATGACCAAATCCGCCTCTAGAGTGCTGCCGTCGCTGAATTCAAGGCCTTCCACTCTGCTCGTTCCCAGTATGCGGGTCGTTTTTTTCTCCATTAGAAAGCGAATGCCCTGTTTCTCCAAATCCTTCTTCAATAAATTTCCGGCTGGTTCGTTCAACTGCGTTTCCATTAGCCATTTTTCCAAGTGAACGACCTTGACCTCCATGCCTTGATCGACGAGGCCTTTCGCCGCTTCAAGCCCTAGCAAGCCGCCTCCGATCACTGCAGCCCGCTTATATTGCTTGGCTTGTTCGATCATTTGCAGCGTGTCGTCAATGGTGCGGAAGCCCAACACGCCCGCCAGCTCCGCGCCCTCGATGGGCAGAATAAAAGACCTGGACCCTGTGGCGATAATACATTTGTCATAATGGATACATTGGCCATCGGCCGTAACGACTTGTTTGGCTTGAGGGTCCAGCCTGATCGCCGGATCGTGGTGGATAAGCGTAATGCCGTTATCCTCGTACCATTGCAGCGGATTCGTAACGATTTCATCCACTGTCATCTTCTTTTGCAGGACATTGGACAGCATAATGCGGTTGTAATTCGTATAGGGTTCTTCGCCGATAATCGTAATCTCGTATTGATGGGAGTTCCGCTCCAGTATTTCTTCAATCGTTCTCACGCCGGCCATGCCGTTGCCGATTAGAAGCAGTTTCTCTTTTGTCATAGGGCTCCTCCTGTTGTGAAAATTTTCACTTATATATTGTGAATGTTTTCACTTTCTATACGATCATCGTATCATGAATCATGGATTTCGTGTATCAGGGAATTCCCTGAAAAATGTGTTATTAGTCCCGGGGATCTACGACCCTGCCCGGATGCGACTTGATAATGGTATAATATTCCCTACCAACATCGATCCGGGCGGGGTGGAACCATCATGAAAATCATATTGGTCGACGACGAGCCGCTGGCTCTCTTGCGACTTCGGCGAGCGCTTGAACGCGAGAGCGGAGAGGCGGACATCGCAGCGGAGTATACCGATCCGAACGAGGTCGCTGCAGGCGTGATGGAGCATCGCCCCGATGTGGTATTTCTGGACATTCATATGCCGGAGATAGACGGGCTAAAGCTGGGAAGGCAGCTACAGGCTACAGTTCCCGGCATTGAGATTGTATTTGTGACAGCTTACGACCGATATGCCGTAAAAGCCTTCGAGCTGTATGCGCTGGATTACGTCATGAAGCCCGTGCAGGAGGACCGATTGCGCCAGACGCTCCAACGAGTGGAAGAAAAGCTGCGCATCAAGAAAGCCCATCCGATGCCGGATGACAATACGCTAGTCATTCGCTGTTTTAGGCAGCTTCGTTTCCAGCTTCCGGGTCAAGAAGCGCAGACGGCGAAATGGCGAACGAGCAAAGCCTTGGAGCTATTCGCGTATTTGCTTCATCACCGGGAACGGATGGTGAATCGCGGCGCGCTGCTTGAGCTGCTGTGGCCGGATGTTGAGGCCGCCAAGGCTGCGCAGCATCTCTATACGGCGATTTATCATATTCGTCAAACGTTGAGAGCCTGTAAAATAGATGGAGTCGTTTCGATTCGCGTGGGGGAATTGGAAGCGGGTTACCGATTGGACATCGGCAGCGCCTGCGTGGAGTCGGAGGCTTGGGAGCACCGGCTTCGACAACTGGATGCGTTGACGGCGGATAATGCCGCGGAGCACGAAAGCGTGTTATCCGCCTACACGGGAGATTATCTCGGCGATCACGACTATCTATGGGCAGAGCATGAACGCGAGCGTCTCCGGGTATTGTGGCAGCATCAAATGAAGAAGCTGGGAGAGTTTTACGAGCAAACGAACCTTTTCGCGAAAGCCGTGGAAGTTCATCGCAGTCTTCAAGACACGTGCCCGGAAAATGAGGACAGCTACTTCTCGTTAATGAAGCTCTACGACATGCTGAATCATCGCGGCGGCGTTGAGGAGCAGTATTGGCTGCTGGTAGAGAAGGTGGAGAAGGAGCAGGAGCTGCCGATCAGCGAGGAGATTGTTAACTGGTACGAACGCTGGAAATCGGAGAAAGTCGTGTAGCTGTGCATCTGAAAATAAAGGAATCCGACGAATTCTGTCGAAGGGTACCTTCATGAGACTATTCAACTCGTTGCAGCTTGCTTATCGCTATTTATTCTTCACAATATTATTTCTTTGCGCCCTGCTCGCCATGAGATGGGCTTGGTTGGAGTGGCTTCCGATCGACAAGTCGTTCCGAGCCTCCGACGGCGTCGTCGACCTGAGAGGCGTCGATTTGGCATCGACTCCCTTCACGCTGGACGGCGAGTGGGAATGGTATCCCCATCGATTGCTGACCGGCGGTCAGGCGGCGGAGGCCGGACAGGCTCAACGGATTCAGGTTCCGGGCAACTGGAAATCGGCCATGTCGTCCAATGAGGGCAACGCCTACGGATATGGGACCTATCGCTTGCGCATTCTGGTCGATCCCTTGGAACAGCCGATCGCACTCTGGATCAAGAATATACAGGCTTCCTCGGAGGTCGAGATCAACGGAGCCGTATTGGGCGGCGCAGGGAAGGTAGCGGCGAGCGCCGGCGAGTACAAGCCGTATAATTCCTCGTACCGACTCTCCTATTCGGAGAAAGGCAGCACGGAGATCGAGCTGCTTATCCGTTCGTCAAACTACGATTCCCCCTTCTCCGGCGGGATTATGCGTTCCGTTCGCTTCGGCTCGGAGCGGGCCGTCAATTCGATCTATTATTACTCCCTCTGTTTTCAATTAATGATCGTTGTCATTATGTTCTTGCACGCGCTGTATATCGGTATCGTATACTTCTACAAGCGGAACGACAGCTTGTTGCTGGTCACGGGGCTGGTGTTCTTCCTTGTGGGAATAGCCGTCTTCAGCGGTCATGACAAAACGATGCTGCTCTGGCTTCCCCTCAACTATACCTGGTTAACCAAAATTCGTATTTCCGTGCTGCTCTGGCAAAATATATGTATTCTTCTTTTCTATCGCATGTTTGCAGGCTATTCTCCGCGCAGTCGCGGGCTTCGTATTTATTTGGTCTCGATTGCGATATTGACTGCAGTGGTGCTGGTGGCGCCGGTCTCGATTGCGAACAGCGTAACGGACACGCAGATTTTTCTTGCGGCATATTTGATTTCTTACATCTGGATCGGCTGGAGCGCAGTCGTCATGTTCATACGCAGGCAGGAGGATCGGGATTCGCGGTTGCTGCTGCTGACATGCGTCTGCATTCTGTTTAATCTGGCCTGGAGCATCGCGGATTCTTTCTCGGAAACGATGCATGTCTACTATCCGCTCGATCTTGCAGTAGCGGTCATCTTTTTCTCGGCATACTGGTTTCTGAGATATTTGCGCAATACCGATAAAATTAGCGACTTGTACGAGAAGCTGCAAATTTCGGATAAAATGAAGGATCGATTTCTGGCCAGCACCTCGCACGAGCTGCGAACGCCTTTGCACGGCATTATGAATATTACGGGCAGCATCTACGCCAGAGAAAAGCACAAGCTGGAGGAAACCAGCCTCAGGGAGATGGAACTGGTAGGCACGGTCAGCAGGCGGATGTCTCGTCTATTGGACGACCTGCTAGATATCGCCCGACTTCAGGAGCATCAGGTCGTTCTTCGACCCGAGCCGGTAAGCGTGCAGGCGATTGTGCCGGGCATTCTGGCGATGTTGAAGCATATGGCGGAAGGCAAGCCGATCCGCTTGGAGATGAGGATAGACGATTCTGCGCCTCCGGTATTGGCGGACGAGAAGAGGTTTTTGCAGATTTTGTACAATCTGCTGCACAACGCGCTCAAATATACGGAGCAAGGAAGCGTTCGGGTTTCCTTGGAGACTGGTGAAGGCTATGCCGAGATTCAGGTGTCCGACACCGGCGCCGGTATGGATGAGGAGACGAAAGCGCGTATTTTCATGCCGTACGTTCAAGGAGATTATGGCATTCGCGACGGCAGAGGAATCGGACTTGGCCTAAGTATTTGCAAGCAGCTGGTCGAGCTGCACGGAAGCGGGCTGCAGCTTGACTCTGTGCAGGGACAGGGCTCGACTTTTCGATTCAGGCTGCCGCTCGCCGATAAGCAAGTGGCTTCGCCCCCTACCGATGAGGAGCTCTCGGAACGGGAGGTCGCCGCGTCGCAGCAGGCGATTGCCGTCATTCGCTATCCGGAAGACGAGAAGGAATACGGGACGATCGGAGATTCCTCGCTTCATCTGCTCTCGGACCGGGAGATTCGTATATTGGCCGTGGACGACGAACCGATCAACCTCAAGGTGCTCGAGGGCATCTTGTCGTCGGAGCCTTATATTCTGCAAACGGTTTGCTCCGGACAAGAGGCGTTGGAACTGCTGGAATCGGGCAACTGGGATTTGCTGATCGCGGACGTCATGATGCCGGGAATGTCCGGGTATGAGCTGACGCAGAGAGTGAGGGAGCGGTATGCCGTATCGGAGCTTCCGGTGCTGCTGCTTACCGCGCGCAGCCAGCCGGCCGACATCTATACCGGTTTCCTGGCGGGCGCGAACGATTATATGACCAAGCCGGCGGATGCCGTGGAGTTGAGATATCGGATTCGGGCATTAATCTTACTGAAGCAATCGATTCAGGATCGCCTCCGGATCGAAGCGGCCTATCTACAGGCACAGATTCATCCGCACTTTCTGTTTAATACGTTGAACTCGCTCATGGCGCTTAGCGAGATAGATACGGAAAGAATGAGAGCGTTGGGAGACGCTTTTACCTCTTTCCTGCGAATCAGCTTCGATTACTTGAACACGGGCGAGACGGTTGATCTGGAGCATGAGCTGCAATTGGTTGAAGCTTACCTCTATATCGAGCAGGAGCGGTTTGGGGAAAAACTGAAAGTGATCCGCGAAGTCGAGCCTAAGCTTCGGGTGGAATTGCCGCCTCTGTCCATCCAGCCGCTCGTAGAGAATGCCGTTAAGCACGGCTTGCTGAGTCGGGCAAAGGGAGGAGAGCTACGATTGCGAGTCGTTCGTACGGATCGCGGCATTCTGGTCGAAGTCACGGACAACGGCATCGGCATAGAGCCTGTCAAAGCCGCTCGTCTGCTCCATTCCGCGCAAAAGGAGAAGGCTGGAGGCGTTGGTCTAGCGAACACGCACCACAGATTAACGCGTTTATACGGGAAGGGGCTGTCGATCGACAGTCGGCTCGGCGAAGGAACGACAGTATCGTTTGTTGTCCCGGAAACATAATCAGGTAGCCGAATGGATTGGCTGCTCAGCAAGGGGGGGGGGATATTGAGCCCCCTTGTTGAGCGGTCTTTTTTGTCATTAAGTTTGAGCTACTCGAGTTCATTGTACGAAATTTCATCAAAAGTTGGCATGTAACGAAACGGATTAATCACAGGAAAGATCAGATCACCTTTCGAACGCGATACTCTGTCTGGAGGCCGCCGTAAGGCGGGGGGCTTGTCCAGTTTTTGTCTAGGTTGGGGTGATAGACTTGAAGCCATATGTGGAATAATGCCGTTCTTTGTCGTTTTTACGATTGAAAGAAGGCAGAAAAAGCGAAGGAGAGGATGAAATGAGGATGGCACGAAAACGAAATTTATCACAAAAACCTATCTTGTACAAGTCGGTGTTGTCCTTCTGCTTGGCGATTTTGCTGACCTTGCAGACTGTGACGTTTACCGCTTCCGCGAATCAGGTGGAAGAACCCGAAATTACAGCTCCCGAGTCATCGGTAACCGAAGCGGTGTATGGTGACCCGGAGGGCGCTGTAATAATGCCTTTGGTGGGGGAGCCGCTGGATAAGACGGGGGTTCTGGTGGCCGCTAATCCGAAGTTTATGCTCACGGTGAAACAGGGTAGCCCTGAGGTAGTGATTCCGGTGGACGGCGAGATTAATGGCCGGGAGAACTTTGTCCTAGCGCTGAATAATATCGCCGTTCCGACCCAAGGTGACAATCCTAGTGCTCCGTCTGCGACTGTCATTCAGCAGGGGGATTTTGCCGTCTTGGACAAGGCGACCTACTTCCCTGATGTGAATTTGATTCCCGCAGGTCCTATGCGAATCAAGCAAGGCAATTTAGACATTGCTACTGTTCAGTTTTTTGCCGATTTCATCAAAATTACGTTTGATGGCGCAGGGGTATATGATGGTAGTAAAAACAGTGTCAAAATCGGCTTTTCAGCTAATGCCAAGGCGGCAGATCAGAGTCCTGGCGGCGGCGGGAACACGACCATTTTCGGAGATGGGTTCAAATTTACCAACTCTGCATTAGTACCGGTGTACCGTATTTCAACGGCTAACCAAAGCCCGTCTGGACACTACATTTGGATCAGCGCTCCTGCTTTTCAAGAAGGCGCTGTTGCATGGCGAGTCATCGTAGCTTCCAATGATAAGGACGACCCGACCATTCAGATGAAGCTGGACAAGTTAACCGTTGTCGATACTTTAACGGATGCCGGGCCGTACAAGGCTGGTTCGTTCAAACTGTACAAGGCGAAGACGACCGTCGACGCTAACGGTAATATCAAAGAGGTGACAGCCCCTGTTGAAGTCTCGGGTGCGGGAGAGCCGGTTATTGATCCGATCAACGGAACGCTAACCTATACGTTCCCTGATGGCTTCGGTGACAGCGCTGCGTATCTCGACTTCAAAACGTGGATTCCTAAGGGCAAATGGTACAATGAATTCGACGGCACTAACGGAGGTGCTGTAGGCCCTAATGACAGCAGACATATGGAAGTTAAAACCAGTGCAAAGCTGCTTGCGGAAGATGGAACTACCCCGCTGGCGCCCCTGGTGGGATCACTCGATGTAAGTGCGGCGCTAACCCCCGACTGGATTCAGCAAACGGGCGCTGTAGGCTCGAAGGACTCGAACGGGAACCGCCTGATTATATGGACAATTACGGTGAACGAAAGAAACTATCATCGCGGCAATACTCCGGTAGCCGGGTTGAAGGAGGTCACCATCACCGACGTGCTGCCTGCGGGGACGGAATTTGTATCCGCCACCTATACGGTGAATGGCGTTGACAAAGGTGCAATTACACCCGTAAACGATGTTTTCAGCATTGGGGATACAGACGGGCCTATTCGGTTGACCATTGTCTCCAGGGTGACCAACAGCAACATAAGTACATTTACGAACGTTCCGCGCGCCAACTGGAAGCTGGCGAATCCGCAGGGCATCGACTGGAATAACGATGCAACCGGAATAGCTCCCAATGGCGTAACGGCTACCACTAAGGTGACCATTGGCGCACATGCCTTCACGAAAGGCGTCGAAACACACACAAACCCCGCGTACGCGCTATACAACGTCGCCGGCGCCAAGTGGGGGATTAGCCTGACGCTCCAGTACGATCTGGATGATCCAATCGTCTATGATTTGCTCGTTCACGGCGGTTCTCTCGATGTGCTGAATAACCTGGATGACAACCCCCAGATGACGCCGGCAACCTTGGCTGCTATTAAGAGCCGAATCGATAACAAGCAGCTTTGGCAAAAATACCGCGAGGGCTCGTTGACCGTGAGTAATGGGTTGGCGGGTGAAGTGATCCCCTTGATGGTGGACGGCGTGCAAGTGGCGGATCTTATCAAGGTGACCGGGTATAAAGGAGGAGCGAAGGGGGATGTGTCCTTCGAATCGGTCACGACCAACCCGGACAACCTGTTCCGTCAGGATAACGGAGGCGATTGGAGCAACCGCGGCTTATTCTTCGATGGTGACAGCTATGAGGGGCACTACGATGCCACCGTCAAGAACCGGGTGCGGATGCTGAACAAGGAGATGCTATTTGCGAGTACAGTCGATGAGAACGGTAACGAGCTAGGTAACATAGCCGCCGATTGGAACCGAAATTATGGCAACTGGAGCGGCAGCACGTGGACGAGGCAAATAGTTGTCAATGATCCGAACTTGTATATAGACAACTCTCGTGAGGACAAATACATCCTGGCAGGTTATGACCGCAAGGATCGGACGGTCACTTTCCGGCTGGCGGTGAACATGCCGGGCTTCAAGACGGACGAGATGGCCAAGGACGGAGGTGCCCGTGTAGCCAGCGACATCAAGCTGGTGGATACGCTGCCTGAGGGCTGGGAATTTGTGGATTACCGACTTTATGCAGGTGTTACGGGCTATAATACAAACTCTGGATTGGGACTACAAAGTGGGGGCGGCTATGGCCAATACGTTCAAGCAGCAGCGATAATTCAGCAGACAGATCCCAAGCATGTAGTACACTTCACCAGCAATGGAAATGTAGGCACCTTCACCTTCTCCAAGCTGGAGAGTCCTTACGTCATTCTGGTAAAGGCGAAGCCGACAGATGACAAGATGGCGAGCTATCAAATAGGGAGTAATAATGCCGGCGAGAATCAGGCTGAATTCTCCATGAAGTGGGGAGATAAGCCCTATAGCGCCACCGAAAAGCACAGAATCATTGTGCGTGTGCAGTCTCTGAGTAAGTCGGTAAAGAAACCAGTTTCCGGTGTGCAGGAATGGACGGTCAATTATACGCCTCCGTTCAAGGTGGAGCAAAGCGTTTATTTGCTGGATACCCTCTCCAAGGGACTGAAGCTGCGCAAAGATGCAACTGGCAACCTTTCCCTCGCTCCTTCCGACATCGCTGTCTATGCCGGGGAGATGAAAGCGGACGGCACTTTGCAACGAATCGGACAGCCGCTGAATCTTGCTAATCCGAATAGTGAAGTGAAGGTCACCGCAGGCACAGATCCGGTAACCGAAGGATCGACGCTCAGATTTGATTTTACAGATCCGAACAAGCTATATCAGATCGTGTACCAGACTGAATCTCAGGGCATGCAGCCGGGAACTGCCGGGAACTCCATTAAGCTGATGGGCGACGATACTCTTCCGCCGATCGGAGCTCAGAGCAGTATTATGCTGGATGCGAACGATGTGGCGGGAAGCGCAAGTGAAAACGGCCTGCTCTTCCTCAAGAAGGTTGGTCCCGACGGCACAACGCCGCTGAAGGACGTCAAGTTCAAGCTATACAATCCTGATGGTACTCCGGCCAAGGATATGAACAACATTGAGATGGAAGAAAAAAAGACTGGTCCGGATGGCAAGACGAATTTCATTATTCAAGTGCCGGGGGATTATTTGCTCAAGCAGACGTATATTGATCCTGTCACTTACTTACCTACGACTACGATATACCGAGTACGTGTCATCGATGCGCCGGGCAAGCCTGTTCTCGTTGACGGTCAGAAGGTGGATTTGAATAATCCGTTGGTTGTGCCAACACCAATTACGGGTAAGCTGACGATTAGCAATAAAGTAGTGGGCAACGGCGCGGACGTGAACAAGGTGTTCAAGTACACCATTACTTTTGCCGGAGAGGGCGCAGAAGCGAGCTATCCGTATACCGATCTGGACGGTAGTAGCAAAACGATTAAAAGCGGCGACAAGATCGAACTGAAGGATGGTCAAAGCTTGGTCATCCCTATGCTGCTGAAGGATCTAATCTACACCGTAACTGAAACAGATTATTCCGCAGAAGAATATACGACAGAGCCAGCGAATCGAATCTATACGGATACGATCATCGGCAATGGCGACCACAAAGCCGATTTTGTCAACAAACGGACGGTATATGGCGGCTTGCTGATCGATAATACCGTTACCGGCAGCGGTGGCGACAAAACGAAAGATTTTGACTACGCCGTTACGATTACGGGTGGTGCTGCAGGAGAAGAGTACGCCTATACTAAGACTACTCAAGCGGGCGTTACGGAAACTGGCAAGCTAAAAAGCGACGATGCCGTATCGCTGAAAGACGGCGAGAAGCTCGCGATAGACTTGCCTGCAGGACTTGCTTATGCCGTTAAGCAGACAGATTACACAGGTGAGGATTACATCACCACTCCGTCTGGATTGGAAGTGGCAGGCACTATCGAGCATTCGAAAACGGCCGAAGCCAAGTTCACAAATCACAAGGATTTGCCTGGCAATTTGTTAATCAGCAATACGGTGATTGGCAATGGCTCGAATCCGGACATGGAATTTGAGTACACTGTCAACTTTGCTGGAGCAGGCGCTGGCAGAACGTATATCTATCAATACAACGATGGCACTAGTGGAAGTATCGAAAATAGCGGCAAGCTGCTGCTCAAGCACGGACAGAAGGTCACCATTAGGGACATTCTCAAGGATACGTCCTACACAGTCACACAAAAGGGCTATGCGGCAGACCAATACACGACTGACCCGGCGAGTCTGGAGCGTACAGGCGTCATCCAAGAAAATGAAACGGCTCAAGCGCCGTTTGAGAACGCCAGATACCTTCCCGGCACCCTTGCTCTGGAACCAAAAGAACAAAAAGTTCCTGGAGACGGTAAAACACCTGCCGAACTGACAGCCACTCTCACGGGAACGGACGGGGAGCCTGTAGAGGGCAAGGTAGTTGTGTTCACAGTTGCGGGCGTTGAAATCGGCAGGGCTACCACGGGCAAAGACGGCAAGGCCACGATTCAATATACGCCGCCGAAGTTGACCGATATAACGCCTGAGGAGTACGGGGTCACGGCGACCACTACGGCGACCAGTACGTCAGGGGTTCCTTACAACGAAGATACGGCCAAAGTAATTACAATGCCGGCGGCGCTCACAGGTGTTCTGCGGGATAATACGACGGGAAAAATCATTTCCGATGCAGACATTATCGTGAAAAACGTGAAGACGGGCGAAGAGTTCTTTATTAAAACGGATAGTGAAGGCAAGTACTACCACCCTGTTCAAAGAGACGAAGAATATACGATTACGTACTCCAAGATGATTCCGATTGGCGGAGTGTTAACGCCCGTACCATTCACGCAAAAGGGAATCATTGAGGACAACGATCCTACAACCGAGGGCAACCTGATTCCTGCGGAAATTACAGCGGTTGGAATCGTGCTCTTCCAGCAGCCTGATGGAAAAAGCGCGCTCCTTAACAGTGCCTCTACTCCTCATATGAAAATCTATTTAAAGGATGCTCAGGGGAACTATATTGAGGAGAATGGTAAGCCGAAGGCATTCCCTATGGCCGCAAATGGCACCTTCGCTGTGGAAGGCTTGACCACGGGCACGTATACGATGGAAGTGCGCTACGAAGTTGCACCGGGCAAAGAATTGAGGCTCATTAAGGATGCCAAACTTAACGTTTTGGCGAATGGAGAACTCAATATTTCTCAGGAACTGGTGGACCCGTACGGAATCGTTTACGATGCAAACAAGGGAATCGCCACAGGTCAAATTGAGGGAGCTACGGTAACACTCTATTATGCGGATACGGATCGGAATAGAAATAAAGGAATTACTCCGGGCACGAAAGTAACTACCTTGCCTACGATTCCGGACTTTGTACCGAACTTTAATAAGAACCCAGAGCAGGACAGCGACGTAACCGGCTCCTATGCGTATATGGTATTCCCGGAAACGGATTACTATCTAATTGTAACAAAGTCCGGGTATCAGACCTATATAAGCCCAACGATCTCTGTCGAATGGGACATCGTCAAACATAACGTACCGATGCAGCCGAACAGTTCCAGCGGCAACTCTGGAGGCAATACAGGCGGTAACACTGGCAACAACCCCGGAACCGACAATGGCAACCCGCCTGGCGGCGACAACAATGGAACCGACAATGGCAACCCACCTGGCGGCGACAACAATGGAACCGACAATGGCAACCCACCTGGCGGCGACAACAACGGAACCGACAATGGCAACCCACCTGGCGGCGACAACAATGGAACCGACAACGGCAATCCGCCTGGCGGCAACAACGGAACCGACAACGGTAATCCGCCTGACGGCAACAACGGATCCGGTAAGGGAATTGATGCCAGGCCGCCTGAAGATGACGAGCTGGACAACGTTCCGAAAACAGGAGACAGCGGCGCATCTTCGACCTTCTACCTGGCGCTGACGCTGATTGCTTTGATCGGACTCCTAATCGCAATACCATTCAGAAAGAAAAAGATCAACTAATGCGGGGCGGCGATAAGAGATGACAAAAACAAAAAAAGTTCTTATCGCCTTTTCCGTTCTTTTGCTGGTCTTTGCAGTGGCAGGCCTCGCGAGGAATCTCATACGGGATTATCAGGCACAGAAACAGATCGACGAGCTGACGCGGCAGTTGGAGCAAACGAGATCGGATACGGGTGGGGAGGTTCAAACACCCCCGCTTTCTATCAAGCAGGCAAGCAAGCCGGTCATACTTCCGGAGTATCGGGAGCTCTACGAGCGAAACTCGGACATGATCGGTTGGCTAACCATTGATAACACCCGGATCGACTATCCGGTCATGCAAAACCCGCAGGACGCTGAGTACTATCTGGATCATGACTTCGATAAGAAGGAAAACCAAAACGGGCTGCCCTTTCTGGACGCCCAGAACCGGATAGAAGAATCGGACATTCTACTGCTTCACGGTCATAACATGAAAAGTGGCCTAATGTTTGCGGATTTACTGAATTACAAAAAAGAAAGCTACTACAAGGAGCATTCTACGATCCAGTTCAACACCCTTTACGAGAAGGCGGAATACGAGATTGTGGCCGTTATTCTCTCAGAGGTATTTCGCAAATCGGACGATGTCTTCAAGTACTATCAGGTTGAGAAGGTAGGAACACCCGATGAGTTCGCTTCCTATGTTGAAAACATAAAAAAACTCGCGCTTTATGATACGGGTGTGACCGCCCAGTACGGCGATCGACTTATTGTACTGTCTACCTGCGAATACTCATCCGAAAACGGTCGGTTAGCGGTGGTCGCCCGTAAGCGTTAAATCGGATCGCAAGACGGCTTAAAACAACCGAACTGATCGACAAGTAACCCCATCGATTCAAGCTCCCAACAACCATTGACGACGATCTCAGTCGTCGATGGTTGTTTTTTTATCGCTAGTTCCTCCCTGTACCTTCAACTTCGTATATATCCGTTACAAATTATAGATTTCTCTTATTTAGACGAGCCGGCCCGCTGGCTAAAATGAAATTATTCGATGGAGGGAAATGGACCGAAGAAAGGAAGTGCGTGCGCTATGGCAGTAAAATCGGAGTCGGCCCCTAGGGCCGGCGGGGGCCGCAAGCTGAACAAGCATGCGGAATCCGTGTGGGGATACGCGTTTATCTCGCCGTGGTTGATCGGATTTTTGGCGTTGGCCCTGTGGCCGATGCTTCAATCGCTGTACTACTCCTTAAACCACTATAATTTGCTGGAATCGCCCAAATGGGCGGGGATGGCGAACTATCGCGAAATTTTCATGGAAGATCAAACGTTCGTGCAAGCTATTAAGGTCACTTTTACCTATGTGGTGCTGTCAGTTCCGCTTAAACTGATCTTCGCCTTATTGGTGGCCATGCTCCTCTATAAAGCGATCCGAGGCATGTCAATGTTTCGCGCGATTTTCTACTTGCCGTCTCTGGTCGGGGGCAGCGTGGCGATCGCGGCGATCTGGCGGAATTTGTTCGGTATCGACGGTATCGTGAACAAGGCGCTCTCGCTGATCGGTATTCCTGCGACGGACTGGATCAATTTGCCGAGCACCTCCCTGTATACACTCGTCATGCTGGCGGTGTGGCAGTTCGGTTCTTCAATGGTCATTTTCCTGGCGGGATTAAAGCAAATTCCGAAGGATCTGTACGAATCCGCCTCGGTGGACGGGGCGTCGAGGATACGAACCTTCTTTAGAATTACGCTGCCGATGCTGACTCCGATTATTTTGTTCAACCTTGTCATGCAGACGATCGGAAGCTTCCAGATGTTCACCCAAGCGTTCGTCGTCACGCAGGGCGGGCCGATCAACTCGACCCTGGTATACGCGCTCTACTTGTACCAGAAAGCTTTCGCCTATTTCGATATGGGCTACGCGAGCGCGTTGGCGTGGGTGCTGCTCATTCTGATCGCCCTGTCGACATGGATCATCTTCGGAAGCTCCCGACGGTGGGTACATTATGAAAATTAATCCGAAAGGAGAGAACCTCCGATGACTTTGATCGCCAACAAGTACAAGCTCTTGTCCCGTTACGCGGTGCTAATCGCAGGCAGCTTCCTGATGATCTATCCGATCCTGTGGCTGGTCGGCAGCTCGCTCAAGACGAACGAGGAAATTCCGCTAGCGAACTTGATTCCGTCTACGCTGCGCTGGGCTAACTTTGCCGAGGGGTGGACGGCGATTTCCGGCTTCTCGTTCGGCCACTTTTTCTACAATTCGTTTTTTGTCGCGGGCCTGTCGGTCGTCGGAACGGTACTCTCGAGCGCAGTCGTCGCGTTCGGCTTTGCCCGTCTCCACTTTCCGTTAAAAAGCTTATGGTTCGGCATCCTCATGCTGACGCTAATGCTCCCGACGCAAGTGACGCTGGTGCCGCAATACGTTCTGTTCAAAAATCTGGATTGGGTCGGGACGACGCTGCCTCTGATCGTTCCGCACTTTCTGGCGGTCAGCCCGTTCTTCGTCTTCCTGGTCGTCCAGTTCATTCGCGGCATCCCGAAGGATCTCGACGAATCGGCCAAGATCGACGGCTGCTCGATGCTCGGGATCGCGTTTCGAATCGTGCTGCCGCTGTGCATGCCTGCGCTCATCACGACGGCGCTGTTCAGCTTCATATGGACATGGGACGATTTTCTCGGGCAAATGATTTATTTGACGGACACGGCCAAATATACGGTTCCACTGGCACTCCGGCTGTTTCTCGACAATTCCTCGGCCGTGACATGGGGGCCGATGTACGCCATGTCGGTACTGTCCGTCATTCCGAGCTTCGTTCTGTTCCTGGTGTCCCAGAAGTATTTCGTGGAAGGGATCGCGACGACGGGGATCAAAGGCTAATGACGCTTGTACAACCGGATATCGCGGCTTATGCTAAGGTTAATAACAACCTGGGCAGGTGAACTTCATGAGAAATCCTTTTAAAACCTTCTCTTTTTCCGTCACCTTTTTCACCTCGTTCCTGTTCATATCCGCCGTGCTCATCGCGCTGCTTGGCAGTACGGGCTACTATATTACAAACCAAGAGGTCGTTGACAAGACGATCTCTTCTCGTCGTTTGCTCCTGAACAAGATCAATAAGCAGATCGAGCTGCAGCTACAGACGGTGGAAAACGATTCCCTGGTCATCTCCAGCAACCCGGTCGTCATTCAATATTTGCAGAAGAGCGAATCTTCTTTTGAACGGATCGAGCAGAACGCCGAGGTCATTGATCTGCTCAGCCGACACAGCTATGTGAACGAAGCGGTTCACTCCGTGCAGCTCTATGCCGTCAATACGACGGTCAGCACGCACATCGGCGCCAACGGCGTGTTCGCTTACGATATTTTGAAGAATAGCCCCTCCTACGAAACGATTCGCAACGCCGATTCGGCGTGGTTCGGAGCCCGGCCCCTGGAGGTCGCAGGCTACCTGGTCGGGAAGGAAGGCGTCGTCAGCTTCATGCGCAAGGTGCTCTCGTCCAAGGGGGAGGAGATCGGCATTCTCTCCTTTAACCTGAAGCTGTCTTACTTCCGGCAGCTGATGTCGGGGGATACGGCGGACGGAGCCAGATATGTACTGGATACGAGCTTGCGGCTGATGGTGGACTCCGATCCCGAAACGGAGCATGCCGTTCCTTATGACGAATTGGCCGACCGACTGCCTGGGATTATGGACGGGGCAGCGGAAGGAGCGAACTATGCCGTCGCCGAGCTTGGCGTCAAGCGGCTGCTCATCTGGAGCAAGCAGCAGCGTACCGGCTGGACCACGATGGACGTCATTCCATGGAACGAGATTACGCAGGGCAGTCGGAAAATTCAGCAGACGATCGGTCTCGCCGTCGCCCTATGCGTCGTTCTGGCCATTACGATGGCCTTCTTCCTATCCAGACAGTTCGTTCGGCCGATCCGCCGTCTCATTCAGGCGATGAACCGGATGAAGCAGGGGCATCTCGACTTGAGGGTCGAGAACGATTACGAGAATGAGTTCGGCTACTTAAACAAAAACTTCAATCAAATGACCCAGAACCTGGCGCAATTGCTGGAGGAGGTCAATGAACAGAATCGGCGGAAAAGGGAAGCGGAGATGCGGGTGCTTCAAGAGCAGATCAACCCGCATTTTCTCTACAATACGCTGGACACGATGAACTGGCATGCGATCGAATCCGGCGCAGACGAGATCAGCCGGATGCTGTCGCTTCTCGGAAGAATGCTGAGGATCGGCCTGTCCAGCGGAGCCTCGTTCATTACGGTCGCCAAGGAGCTGGAGCATCTGCACTGCTACGCCGAGCTTCAGAGGATCCGTTACCGCAATCACGTCGGCTTCGAGTTCGATCTTCCGGAATCGCTGAACGATTATTACATGCCGAAGCTTACGCTCCAACCGTTCGTCGAGAACGCGCTCATTCACGGCTTCCATTCCGGAAGGCGGGGAACGATTCGCGTGACCGGCAGGGCGGAGGAAGGCAAGCTCATTTTTACGGTGGAGGACGACGGTCACGGAATGGATCCCACCGCACTGCCGGCGGCTCGGGAGCATACCGGCTTTAGGAACGTAAGGGAGCGAATCGAGCTCTATTTCGGATTAGAATATGGAATCGATGTGGATAGCCGGCCGGGGGCGGGTACGAAGGTTGTCGTGAGCCTGCCGATGCTCGATCGGGAGCCGATTAATGTCGAGGGGAAATCTCGGGAAGGAGATGGGGGAGCGTGAAAATTCGAGCAGTCATTGTCGACGACGATATGACAACGCTATACGGGTTGCAGAGATCAGTTCCATGGGGAGAATTCGGTATCGAGCTAGTCGGCGTTGCGATGAACGGACAGGAAGGCTTGGATCTGATCGAGCTCCATCGTCCCGATCTGATTTTGACCGATGTTTACATGCCGGTGATGAACGGCATTCAGATGCTGGAGGCGATGCGGGCGAGGAAACATACGGCCGTGGCGGTCATTCTGAGCGGCTACGAGGATTTCAAGGTGGCCCAGGCCGCGCTTAAGCTTCAGGTGTTCAATTATATGTCCAAGCCCGCAACATTGGGCGAGATCGGCGAAGTGCTGCGGGGGGCGGTGGAGCAAATCCGGAGCAAGCGCAGTAGCGAGCAAGAGGAGCGGGAACTGCGCGAACTGTTGGACATTCACTTGCCCGAGACGCGGAAGCAGCTGTTCAAGGGGCTGCTGGAGCCGGGCTTTAGCGAGACCGCTTTTTTCACGAAGGTGTCCCGGCGGTTAAAGCTCGATTTCGCCCGCCAATATTTTGCCGTCATCATGCTCGAATATGCCGTCACCCGGGAGCGGGCCGATTACAAGGCGAGCGACCTGCCCAAATTCACGTACGGTGTCAAAAATATCGTCGAAGAGATGAATCGGACGAGACCCGGCGTTCAACTGGCGGACATGCAGTCTCGGGTTATCGTTTTGCTCGTGTCCGTACCTGCGGAGGTCCGCAAGGAGTTCGTCCTGTCTCGCGTGAAACAGACGGCTCGGGAGTATGCCGACAATATCCGAAGCTTCTTGAAGCTCCAGGTGTGGGCAGCGGTCGGCAAGCCTGTGGACTCCGTGCAGCAAATCCCAGTCTCCTACCGGGAGGCCGGCCTCCTTCTGGCGGACAAAGATGCGATGGGCGATGCCTGGCTGCTCAGTGAAGACGAGCTGCTGGGCAGAGGGAACAGGGCAATGCGCCGTCCGCTGGATCATTATCAGAAGATCGTCGAAGCCGTCGTGCAGGGGCAAGTCGAGTGGGTCCCCGAACGTATTCGGGAGTTGACGGAACTGCTGCTGGAGCAGGGGGCGCCCGGGATCGGAACGCTGCGCGACATGGCCATCGATCTGATGGGCATGCTTGCGATCTCCCTCTACGAAAGCGGAGTTCAGATGGAGACGATCCATCCGGGCTTGTATGTGTACAAGGACATCGAGCGGATGACGAGTCTTCGGGATTTCGAAGCATGGCTGACGGAGATAACGGTGCCGGTTGCCGAGGTCATGAGCAGCCGAGGAACGCACAAGCACCGGAAAACGGTCGATTTTATCAAGCGCTACGTGCAGCAGCATTATGCCGAGGATTTAACGCTTGATGTCATTGCCGACAAGGTGTATTTGACCCGCAACTACTTGAGTCAGATTTTCAAGCAGGTTACGGGAGACAATTACAACCAATACTTGACCCAAGTTCGTATGGAAAAGGCGAAGGAGCTTATGGCATCCGGCAAATACAAGCTGTATGAAGTCGCGCTTCTGGTAGGCTACAAGAACAATGCTTACTTCAGCCAGCAGTTCAAACGCTATTGGGGCTGCAATCCGTCCGAGTTCGGCTAGGAGCGGGGGCATTCTCTCATACTTCATATATTTGCGGTACATTTTATAGATTTCTATTATTTTTATCGAAAACGGGATTCCTATAATGAAAGGTAGAGCCAGTCATTCAAACTTAAGGGGTGTTCGCGAATGATGAATAGAAGGACCAAGCTGTCCAAATGGTGTTCCCTTGCTCTGCCGATGGCCCTCATTACAGGATTGATCGCCGGGTGCGGAGCGGGGGGCAATACAGAAGTATCGCCTTCGAGTTCGGCCGTTGAGTCGGCCGGCGCAAGCGGCGCGGGAACGGAAGTCTCGAGCGGAGACAAGGTGGAGCTTCGCTTTTCCTGGTGGGGAAGCCAAGGACGGCACGATCGGACGATAAAAGCGATCGAGAAGTTCGAGGAGCTGCACCCGAATATTAAGGTTAAGTCGGAGTATTCGTCTTGGGACGGCTACTGGGAGAAGCTGTCCACGCAGGTGGCGGCGAACAATGAACCGGACGTTATGCAGATGAGCGTGCTGTATATTAAGGAATACTCCGAGCGCAGCATTCTCGCCGATCTGAATCCGTTTGCCGGCAAGGAACTGGGCGTAGCCGACCTGAACGCCGATATTTTGGCGAATCAAGGCACGGTAGGGGGCAAGCTGGCCGGCATTCCGATGGCGGACAACGCTTCCGTTCTGTTGATCAACAAAGGGATTTTCCAGCAGGCGGGAGTAGAGCTGCCTAAGCTGGACTCGACCTGGGAGGAAATTTTTGAATCCGCGCGGCAGTTGAAGACGAAGCTCGGCGGCAACGCATACGGCGTGTTCGATTCGGCACCATCGCTGGAAGCGTTCATGTACTACCTGTTCTCGGAAGGCGACAAGCTGTATGACGGCAACAAGCTCGGCTATCAGGACGACAACTTGAAGAAATGGCTGCAAATGTGGGAGGACGCCCGCAAGGAAGGGCTCGCCCCGCCGGCCAACCTGACGGCTTCGTTCCTGCCGCTGAGCAATGCAGACCCGAATAAGGACGCCCTGCTGAAAGGCAGCGTGGCCATTATGGGACCGACCTGGATCGCGACTCTGCCCGCTTACGAGAACATCATGAAGGACAACGTCGATATGATCTCTTATCCTCGCGGCCAGAAGACGGGCAGCGTGCTGCAAACGTCGATGTTCCTGTCGGCCTCGGCGAGATCCAAGCATCCGAAGGAAGCGGCGATGCTGATCGACTTCCTGGTGAATACCGAGGAAGCGGCCGATCTTCTCGAGACGGAGCGCGGCCTTCCGGAGAACAAGAAAGTTCGCGAGTATTTAAGTCCGAAGTTTACGGACCGCGATAAGAAAATGATCGCCATGCTGGAGCACGTCTCGGGCATCGAACCGGCTTGGTACGATCCGGGTCCGAAGGGCGCCGGAGAAGTGACGAAGCTGTTCGAGCAGATCGTGCAGAAGCAGCAGTTCGGCCAAGCGACCATTGACCAGGCGGTTGCGGAATTCCGCAGCCAAGCGGACAAAGTGTTCGAGAAAAACAATTAGGAGCCGCGGAATGAACGCCAAAACGTATGCAATTATCGGTTGTCAGCACGGGCATATTGAAATATTTATTCAGGAGATGCGGGAGCTCGGTTTCGCTTGTATCGGCCTGTACGAGCGGGATAACCGCAAGCTTGCCGAGGCGATTGCCGGTAAATACGGCATTCCGCTTGTCGAAGACTGCGAACGGCTGCTCGGCGACGAGGTCGGCATCATTGGCTGCGCGTCGATCAACAGCGAGAAGATTGACGTGATCGAGCTGTGTGAGCGCCATGGTAAATCCGTCATGGTGGACAAGCCGGCGGTCGTCGACGAAGCGGGGCTGGAGCGGCTGAAGCAGGTCGTAGAGCGGGGCCGGATTCAAGTCGGCATGCTGCTGACCGAAAGGTTTCGCCCTTCGGTCCATACGGTCAAGAAGCATATCGATGAAGGCAAGCTGGGCGACATTGTCGGAATCGGCACGCGCAAGCCGCATCGGTTAAATGCCTCTTCCCGTCCGGATTGGTTTTTCGTCAAGGAGCAGTGCGGAGGGATCCTGATCGATCTGCTCGTTCACGATTTCGACCTGCTGCGGTGGCTCACCGGCAAGGAAATTAAGCGGATAGACGGCGTCGTGGACAAAAATATGCTGCCGCAGCATCCGACCTTCTACAATACGGTCAATTTGCAGGTCGTCATGGGGGATGGAGCGGTCATGCAGTTGTACGCCGACTGGCATACGCCGGAGAAAAGCTGGACTTGGGGAGACGGCCGGATTTTCGTAACGGGAACGAAGGGCTTTGCGGAACTGCGGCTGGAAGGAGATCCGCTGCTAGGGAAGGAAGCGCTGCTGCTGGAAGTGACGGACCAAGCCGAATGGGCCAAGGTCCCGTCGGAAGCGCCTCCCTGGACGATCTCCGAGGATTTCGTCCGCAGGATCGACGGCTATTCCTCGATTCTGACGCACGAGTGCATTCTCAAAGCGAGCGAGGCCGCGATTGTCGCCGACAGCCGGGCTGTCTATACGACGAGCGAGATGAAGGGAGTTTAACGGATGAGCGCAGGAAATCGGGTCCGGTTCGCGATCATCGGCTGCGGCGTCATCGCGGAAGTGCATGCCGAAGGTATCGCCAAGGTCGACGAGGCGGAGCTGGTCGCGGTATGCGATGCCAACCCCGTGAAGGGCCGGGCATTCGCGGACAAATACGGCGCGACTTTCTATGAACGGCTTGAGGATTTGCTCGCCGCGCCCGAGGTCGAAGTCGTCAACGTCTGTACGCCGAGCGGGCTGCATGCCGAACAAGCCGTTATGGCCGCGCGAGCGGGCAAGCATGTGATATGCGAGAAGCCGATGGCGATCCGGCTGGAGGACGCGCGCTTGATCATTGAGGAATGCCGCAAGGCGGGAGTGAAGCTGGCGACGGTGTTCCCGCGGCGGATGGCGCCTTCGGCACGATTCCTCAAGTCGTTTTTGGACGGAGGCGGCCTCGGACGGCTTACGCTGTGCGACGCCTTCGTCAAGATCTACCGAAGCCAGCAATATTATGATAGCGCCGGCTGGCGCGGCACTTGGGCGATGGACGGCGGCGGGGCGATGATGAACCAGGGGATTCACACGGTCGATCTGCTCCAATGGCTGGTCGGTCCGGTCGAATCGGTGTATGGCCGGGCGAGCGCGCTTCAGCGCAAGATCGAAGTGGAGGATACGGCATTGGCTCTGCTGCAGTATCGCGGAGGGGGGATGGGCGTGCTGAATATGACGACGACCGTCTACCCGGATCAGGGGCAACGGCTTGAGATTCACGGGGAAAAAGGAACAGTCATCTACCGCGAGGACAGCATCGAGCTGTTGGAGGTTCAGGGAGAGAAGGTTGAGCTGCCGACATTCGAGTCGTTTAACGTGCTCCCGGACGGGCATCGTATCCAGATTCGCGATATGGCGTTGGCGGTGCGGGAAGACCGGGACCCCATCGTCACAGGCGAAGAAGGCATTCACTCTCTCGCTATTATTCTAGGTACGTACGAATCTTCGCGACAACGCGCCGAGGTGAAGCTCGGGTAAGAGAAGGAGGAATTTGCCGTGAGCGAGTCCGCTTTGCGTCATAGCGCGACGGTTGACAAGCTGCGAGTGCGGGTGTACGACAATCGGGAAGCGATGGGCACTGCAGCGGCGAAGGCCGTTGCCGAGAAAATCAAGCAATTGCTGGCTTCGAAGACGGAGCTGCGGATGATCTTCGCCGCCGCTCCTTCGCAGAACGAGCTGCTGGCCGGCTTGACGGGCGACCCTTCTATCGATTGGTCGCGGATTACGGCTTTTCATATGGACGAGTATATCGGTCTGCCGAAGGAAGCGCCGCAAGCGTTCGGCCGTTATTTGTCCGAGAGGCTGTTCGACCGGGTCGGGTTCAAGGCCGTTCATCTGATCGACAGCTCCGGCGCGATCGAGAGGGAATGCGAGAGATACGGGGAGCTCCTTCGCGAGGCGCCGATCGACATCGTCTGCCTGGGCATCGGGGAGAACGGGCATTTGGCCTTTAACGATCCTCCGGTCGCGGACTTCGGAGATTCGTATACGATCAAAGCGGTCGAACTGGACGAAGCCTGTCGCCGACAGCAGGTGAACGACGGCTGCTTCGCGGAGATCGGCGACGTGCCGACCCATGCGTTGACGCTGACGATTCCGACGCTTCTGTCCGCTTCGCATCTCTATTGCATTGTGCCGGGTCCGACCAAGCGGGGGGCGGTTGAGCAAACGCTGAACGGCCCGGTGACGGTCGAATGCCCGTCATCGGTGCTTCGGAGGCATACGGATTGTACGCTTTATTTGGACCTTGATTCCTACGGTGGGGCGCCGCAATGATAAGGGCGATCCACTATGCGACGGGCGGAGCGATCGAGATCCGGCTGAAGGGCGGCGTCATCACGGCCATAGAAGCCGTCCCCGAAGGCGGAGCGGACGCACCGGAGGAGCTGCCGATAGCCGCCCCCGGTTTGGTCGATCTGCAGATCAACGGCTACCAAGGGCGGGACTTCAACCAACTCCCGCTATCCGCCGCCTCCGTCTCCGAGTGTATTCGTCTGTTATGGGCGCAAGGGGTAACGGCCTGTTATCCGACGGTCATCACGAATGATGCCGATGCGATCGAACAAGCGGTGGCGGCGATCGCGGACGCATGCGATAGCGACCCGTTGATGAACGGCTGTATAGCGGGCATTCATCTGGAGGGGCCGTTTATTTCCCCGGAGGACGGAGCGAGGGGAGCGCATGACCGCCGGCATGTCCGCCCGCCGGATTGGGAGCTGTTCAGCCGTTGGCAGCGGGCCTCGGGCGGCCGGATCAAGATTGTTACCCTGTCGCCCGAATGGCCGGAGAGCCGGGAGTTTATTCGCCGCTGTGCGGCAAGCGGGGTCATCGCGTCCATCGGCCATACGTCGGCGACGTCGGAGCAAATTCGGGAAGCGGTCGAAGCCGGAGCGCGGATGTCGACTCATCTGGGCAACGGGGCCCACTTGATGCTGCCTCGCCATCCCAATTACCTATGGGAGCAATTGGCGGACGATCGCCTTTGGTGCTGCTTGATCGCTGACGGATTCCATCTGCCGGAGCAGTTTTTGAAGGTCGCGCTGAGAGTCAAAGGGCATAAAGCGCTGCTCGTCAGCGATGCCGTAGCTTTGGCGGGCATGGAGCCGGGAGGCTACGAGACGCCCGTGGGCGGCCGAGTCGTTCTGACGCCGGAAGGCAGGCTGTATTTGGCCGGCAATCCGTTGATGCTAGCCGGCTCGGCCTCGATGCTGACGGCCGGCGTCGCCCATCTGACGAACGGCGGTCTCGCCGAATGGTCGGAAGCCTGGAACATGGCATCGGTTCGCCCCGCCGCGCTGATGGGTCTGCCTTCCGCCTTCGGACTGACCCCCGGCGCCCCGGCCGATCTGGTACTGCTTCGCCGTTCGCTTGACGGACGCTCGGAAATCGAGCAAACGTTCAAATCCGGCGTAAGAGTGTATTGAGCCCTCGGGGGCTGTCTCATAAGAATGGCCTCCGCTCGCCGGCCCCGTGCCCACCGAGGCACATTTTTGGCCTCCGCTCGCCGGCCCCGTGCCCACCGAGGCACATTTTTGGCCTCCGCTCGCCGGCCCCGTGCCCACCGAGGCACATTTTTGGCCTCCGCTCGCCGGCCCCG